>Ga0325405_1001921_pt1 | contig 21392 bp, 9 predicted proteins | sample PopdelMetagenome_21_FD_205663 | JGI IMG/M metagenome (GOLD analysis project Ga0325405, IMG submission 205663) | Populus deltoides microbial communities from Bellville, Georgia, United States - Xylem-Control-R2 | ecosystem: Host-associated > Plants > Phyllosphere > Stem > Wood/Secondary xylem...
GAATTCCTGCAGGAAAGGAATCAAGAAAAAGCCAACCAACAGTAGAGTAGAAACTTTGATTGGCTAACCAGTACACATATTTGCTTTCCCTCCTTGGAAAATCCAAAATCAATCATGTTCAGAAACAGAAGAAAAGTTTTTCTCAAGATCATCGGTCTATACTCATGTACTTGCCTCCAAAGTTCATGGTAATAACTTATATCATTCTGAATGATTCGAGCGCTGTGCGAAACACCTTTAGTGACTCTTCAATGCCTGCAAATAGCCTCACCTTCCTCCAAAAAGGAGATTTTAGGTTCATATTCTGCACCTCCAACCTACGCATAAAAAGAAAGCAAAAACTTGTCCTAGGATCACAATCCAGGGTACAAAGGAGCACATTCTGCTTAAAGATGTAGCCAAGCCTTCTATTGTTACAAACCATCAAGAATTACCATTGATTAACTATTATTATTATTTCCTACAGCTGCCAAACTTCCCAGATCAGACAAGCATATAGACTTTTATGGACAGATATTATTATTTCATAAAGGTGCTTAAACAAAGATTCCTCTTCCTGCGAAGTTCTCAAAATACCAACTGGGTATTAATATTAGTTGCCTAATCTGATGTTAGTATTAGTTTTCTGCTATTTCTATCTTAGCATAACTTAACTAAATAGCAAGATAACTATATTCCCTACTTATTACTATGCAAAATGCCTAGTCTGGATGAGGACAGGCACAAATTATGAGAAAAGATCACTGATAAAGTTCTTCGGTGCACAGTCAAGCTGTGAACCTCCAACTGGATCCATTGGTCAGTTCTACTGTCCCAAGCTTGAAGAAGAGGTGGTCAGATGGTGTTTCAAGCCATCTTGCTGCTCAACCTCCTGCTTGTGGGACATGTGAGATTCCTTGTCCACTTTTGGAGAAGATTTTTTTAATCCACGATTAAACTCCCTCCTTTGCTGCTTCATTTGTTCTTTCAACATAGGAAATGTCATTTTCTCAAGCTTCTCTTGTTTAGGAGAATCATCATTACGGCCTTTTAGGAATGGAGGAAGAGGTTTTGCAGGTCCAGAGAGGTACTGAGTGATGGCTGCTGGGGTGCTGTGTCCTTCTTGTGCACGTTTTGCTTGAGCAACTGAAGTTGCTTTCCCACCAACATTAATATCCTTCCAGCATTTGGACACCTCTTCCAACCTTGCTTTTTCTTGGACCTGAACCCAATCAAAGCAATCACCAAATATAAATAATGTATTCTAATGAGACAGAGAAAGGGAGAGAAAGAGTCATTGTTTAATTGACTGGTAAAAGTTCATGGCTTGCAAATACAAGGAGATAGGAGATAGAGTCTTGTATTCAGCCACTTCATCAGGATAAAAAATAATAGAAGAAAAGATAAAGTGAGGAATTCCTTCACATGCTCCTTCCAAAGAGCCTATATTTTAGAAGGTCCACAATAGTGTAGTGATCTAATAAATGCACCTGGCATAAAGCGGCTGCTCTCAAACTGAAGACTTCAATCATTGTACTATGCAATGACTTCCAGACAAGTACAACACATCACAGTTATTTCACCTCAATTATCTATATAATCGTTAATTATGTTTGAGTAAAGAGTTCGTTATCAAGCTAATTCAGCAGGGATTGCATCCAATGCCCGAGACAATAGAATTGGGACCGAGGTTTACATCATATAATGGCTAACAAGACTCCAAATGGCCTGTGATTTCAGTGATGGTGATGATGCTGATTAACTATTATCTAAAAAGCCAAACATCTGAACACCGTGAACATAAAGATGTTGAAAAAAACATGTCTAAAAATTCAGGTGGATGTTTTAGCAAAACTCAAATAATTCTTTGGGAAAATTGGCTTCAGAAATTGGGAAGCTTTTTCCACCATTTAATAATATAAAGCTCATGTCACCATTAGTGAGAGAAGATTTGGTATCTACCTATTCAAACCTATACATGCTGTGACTTTGGTCAGAGAGATTTGGTTCATAAGTAGTTCTACTGCAAGGAAAAGCAGAAACCCTACAAGTTTCAAATGACAGTGATCTCATATTCAGAACATATTTCTTTATTTTCTCATCTGGTTTTGTAACTGTGAATTAATACACTTCTCACCATATCTTCTTTCACTTTCTCCAAGGAAAGAAAATTAAGACAAGAATTGTGAAATTATGAACATATTTTTGGAAAGTGATTGTTCAAAATATGAACAGCCTTTAACATAAATCATTGTTATTGAGTGTTGTAAGAAGAGAAAGAAGAAATTATCAATAATAATAGCAGCAGCAGAAGGAGTAGTAGTAGTAGTAGAAAGAAGAAGCGCGTTCTTGCCTTCTCATTATTGTAGAATGTTTTTCTACGCTCCTTTGCCCTATAAATAGCATTTTTTATCCCATGGTTGTCCATAGATCCATCTGGCCACAGTTCCGCAAGCTGAATGGAATAAAATAAAGAGTTAACAGACTGATCATATGCACTAAATATATTTTTCTTCTTAATTTATAGTATTCTCTTTAGATTGTCACTGTTTCCAAAAAAAATTTTAATCGTGGTTCTCAATCTCTACAAAAAGTTGTCTTTATAAAGATGAAATTTGTATTCCGTAACTGAGCAGGCACAGTACTATAAAATTATAAACTCTCAGGCATGGCTAACATTAACCAGATAAAAAGCAATAATAAGATAAACTTTTTACGTGAGATTAAAAACAAAAAGAAGGGCTACAGTGAGTACCTCAACATACAACTTTCTGATATGTGGACCTTTGTCTTCATCCATCCCCTAGAAAACATTAAGGGGTAACATCAAGAACATAGTACAACTATCAAATTTTGCCACAAGAAGCAAAGTAAAATAATGGCGTAGTTATACCTGAACAAATAGCTCATAAAGATCACATATCTTATCTTCCATCTTATTGTCCATAACATCCTTCTCATCCATAGCTCCTTTTTCTTCATAAATAATTGCTTTCTGAAAGTCACCACCTGCTTTCTCTCTTTTAGATGCCTGCTTTATCATACATAGCAACAGTAAAGCACGCAATAATGTGTCCTTTGGAACAACACTAGCAAAAAGTTTAAACTACTAAACTGTTGCTTTCTACACAAGTCATTCATGCAAAAATGGGAACAATGAAAATGTGTTGTGATTGTAGATGCACCTTACTGGAATGCAAAATAATCCAATAAATAAAAAAATGATGATCATTTCCTCTCTCCACTATACTAAACAACATTCGGTTACACTGCCAATTACTGTACAAGATGACACTGTTTTCAGTTTACTTTTCCAGATTATGTTGAGAGGAATAAAACAAATTTATTAGAAGCCCATCAACTGTTACAGAGACAAAGTAGCAAATACTAGTCTTCTTGATGCATTGCTAACATACACACATCGATTGAAATCTCAATTACATAATGTTTTAATGAAAATGAGCTTTATTTAAATTGGAAATGAACACTTGAGCATATTGGAAACCTGCAGTTCTATCATCTCCATGACCTCCCTTCTAATAAGCTGGAATCTGTCAGCTTTCTCTTGCTTTGCTGTTGGTCCCATTTCAACCATCTCTCTCAGATTTTTCTGTACAAAAACAATTTGGAGGAAGGGTGAAGAGTATGGGGAAATCAGTTTATGTGCATGGAATCAGATTAAAGAAGAGCATTAGAATATCTGTCAATTACAATGTATAATTTTCCAGGATTAAATAATCACTATTCCATCTTAGGCTGATCCAAGATAATCAACACTGGTACTTACAGTGAACTATATTGATCATGAAAACCTCTAGTGTGTTTACGATTAACTATTAATCCAATTGTAATGAAACTGAATACCTTCAGTGTCCTGAGCTGAATTAAATGCCCAAGAATACTCATAAGGCGATTGATTAATTCCTCTGATATTTTTCCTTGGCTTGACTGCTGCAGTTACCAGAGAAAATTAAGTTCAAGATCTTACACATGTTCTGTCTGTGAGAGATAAAGAGAGAGAGTGTAAAGTTTCACATAAGAAAAAAATTGGAAAATGATTTCTGTACCGCTAGCTTGGCAACTTTAGCAAGCTTCTGCTTCACTTCAGAAGGCAATCTTCTTTTGATAGCTGTGGATGAGGCATCAGTATCCTGAACTTCAATATTCCGCGGTCTAGCTGTAAATAAAGATTTTTATATCTTTGGACTGGAAAATAATGATCATTTATTAAAGATATCTTCGAATTTTCTCATTGTATAAGACCAAATTTGCTTGCAAAATTGGGTTACTCACATTCTGCAACCACTTTCTCTAAATCCCTGATGGCCCTTTCAAGCGTACTACCCTTAAGCTGCAAGCTAGAAACATCCTTTGGAAGTATGATGGCAGTTTTCTGCCAAAATAAAATAAAAATGAGTTTAATCTCAATGAAATTCATATCATATATTGCAAATACACAACAAATTATATGCCACAAGAACTGAAAACCATCGTAAAAGTAGACTGTCTGCAAACCAAAACAAAGCCATCTTATAGTGCATGATCCAATTAAAGATACACCCCGAGCTGGGTAGTGAAAAGGATAACTACATATCCTGAGAAGAAAGACCAATGATTTTACTATTTCACCAGCTATAATTGTATTAGTAATCTCCAATGCAACAAAAAGAGGATAATTGACAGGCATCAATCATATAAATCAATGTTTTCTGAAAATAAAACATCACTTTAAGTACTGTGTTCACAGCAAAAAATTGAAACTTTGAAGCAAGGTTGTTAAAATCGCGAGTTAACTCTTAAAATCTTACGATTTTACGAGTCAAAATGTATATAACGTGTCAAATCGGGTTAAAACTTGAAATCGGTCAAACTTGGTTAAAATCGGTAAAATCGGACCGATTTTACGAGTTTGACCGATTTTGACCGAGTTTGCCCGATTTCGAGTTTTAACCCGCAAAAGTTAAAAAATTTACTGCCTCCCTGTCCGAGTCCCCTGACACTCCACTACATACTCCCCAGTCTCCCCTTTCCCCATTGCCCAAATCGCGAAACCATGGGAAGACAAAGGTAGATGGTGAGGAATCAAAGGAGTAAAATAAGAGATAGGAATACTTATATAAAGAGAAATACTATGTTTTAGACTAACCATTTGTTAACTACAAAGAAAGAAGACAAAGACTCAGAGAGAACTTGAAATACATGTCTTGCTTGGTGGGATATTTGGACATTATTTCTAGGACTTGTTACTAACATAAAAAAGATGGAAGGTGAGGTGGCATGAGATTAAATTGATGTCATTTTGTATGTTTTTGTTCTTGTTGTCACGGGTTCACTGTATTTGTCTCTGTTAATATTTTTTTTTTTTAAGTTGGTGATATACCTTTGAATGTTGTATCATCTTACTAGTTGTCTGCAGTATGTTTCGAGACCTGTCCTCTAGAAAATGTTTTGAAACTCTATCAATAAAACATAGTTGTTCAATCTTATTTTTTTTCTTTTTGTATTTTTAAGTTATTTAAACCATGTATGAATTTTTATTTGAATTATGTATTTTAAGGTGTTTGGATATTTGTATTGTTTATTTCACTTTTATTTTAATTGTGTTATATTATTATTTACTACTTGACTGAAATTGTCAATATATAATTAGTTAAAATATTTTTCTTGATATTTTACGATTTTACGATTCGAGTTTATATTGTATATTTCGTGCCGTGTCAAAAAAACGTTTTTGACAACCTTGCTTTGAAGGGTTTCTTATGCAAACTATAGTAGATTAAACAGCAACAAATTAACTAATAATGTTGTTTCTTATATGATTAAAAGCCAAGAACTATCCTGCTAGTGACCAGTATTCAGCAGACAAATCACCAAATAACGTTTTCAAAAGAAATCACCCGTAAGCTGCAAGGGAAAGCAAAACAAGTTTGATGGATACTTTTGTGCTGGGATTTCTGGTGAATATCAGAACTTATTACCTTTTCAGCTTGCACTGGATACTGAGGAAGATTCAGGTCAGGCAGTTCATGTCTTCCTTTCTTGTTTCTTTGAGAAAATTTGGAAGAGGATGTATTGCTGGTTTTACTAGCTAATCTTTTCGATTGCAGCCCAAGTTGGCTGGGAGCATAGTTTTCTTGATTCTTTTCATATGCAACTACAGATAATTCACCTATATCTTTCACACTTCTACCCAAATTCACAGGCTGGAGGACTCCATTCATCTGTTTTTCAGTGTTATTCAGTCTTGTGCAGGAGATGGACTCATCCCTGTTTGTTATTCCTGAATAAGATGAATTTTCAGATCTTATATCAAGAGCAGCAGGCTTTTTGTCAGAAGATCCTACGGGATAAGTCAATGAATGCAGTTTCCCATCATGATGATGTTCACCATCAGCAGCTAAACTCTGAGAGTTGGTTGGAAATGGTTCAACCAGAGGTTTATTCCTTGTAGCAATATCCATACTTGCATGACCTAATTTTGCATGTTTATTTCTTACATGATCATCATCCTTCTCTTCTTTAGCTTTTTGTATATTATTCCTTCTTTTCTTTGGCTGGCAGTGAGTGGATGAGATCGGTTTGTTCCTGGCATTGCAGATAAAAGAAAATCAGATCAATGTTCAAATGAAGAAACTACTTGAAGTACCATGACATGCTATTTGGCCAAAGACGAGAAAGAACAGAATGGCAGTAACTATAAAAATCAGTTAGTGAGCTATAAATGTATTCTTCACATGCAAGTGTATGCTCCTCCACCACCCATCGTAATCTCTTGTACCTATATTAATGATGAATGTCCTTACCTTTATACCTAGACACCCAAATTTTCTGTGGCCATCTTTGTTCAAGATCTTCCAATTACAGGAAAAGGTGTCACTATTATTCTACAATACAGAACATACAAGTATAATATTCAACTCAATTCATGCCTTAACCAGGATGTTGCTCTTCGTCTTCTCCATATCCTAAGCAGTAAAATAAGTGTGCACATGTTCACCAGTCAGGTTGGTGTTTCTCGTCCATCTCTCATGCATAGCTGAAAGGAAGAGTTGAGTTTTTTACGAGAATACTGGTGATGAGTTTGTTCTTTTCCTTTCTTTATGGTTACAAGGGAGAGGTTCAGACCTAAGGAAAACTTCTACACATACATTGGCGCGAGTGATGAGTTGACAAAGCATATTATGACATTACCGCTGACTGAAAATTGCAGAAGGAAGACACCGGAGTTGTGTTCTGTTATTATGTTTATATGTGACAGATTACCACTCAAAAAAAAATTATAGTTGGTTTATGTAAAGGTGGAGCTGTGATATATTGATTTAGATAGATTGATTGATATGCAATTACTTGATTTAAAGAGCTTGATTAGAGAGATCGATTGGTATGCAATTACTTGATTTAGGGAGCTTGATCTAGAGAGATTGATTGGTATGCAATTAATAGTACTATTTTTACATGGTATCATAGCCTAAATTATAAGTTCTGCTGAACACTTTGGGTCAAGTTGTGGGATATATTTCTTAGGTTTCTCTCTTAAGACTCCATGGGTTTGGGCTATAGGCAATTTCTGGGGGTAAAGAGATTATGTTTTGGCTGGACGTTACCAACATAGTTGGGTATTTTGGAAGTTCCCATTCTTGGCAGTTTAAAGTTCTTTTTCACATCAATGTCTATTTTTCCACTAATTTAGTTCTCTTCTTCTGATTTATCATGGAGAACAAAATTTTATTGTTTGTTTTGATAGAAAGAATTACTTCACTTAAGAGTTTCAATTCAAGATGTATGTGAATGACAGAATTATAGGGTCACATAAAAGGATCATCTAATGCTCCCACTAATCCCAATGAGATTGATTCTTGAAAGAGCAAGGATGCTTGTATTATCTCTTGGGCACTTGGATCTATTGAACTACATGTGGTGAATAATGTTCAATCATTTTCTATTGCAATGGAGGTGTAGACTTATCTTCAGCGCATTTATTCTCAAAATAATGATGTTCAAAAGTTTCAATAGAAGTTAGAAATTGACGACCATCACTAAGGTAATCTTTTTATTGAACAATTCTATTTTGAATTTCTTAATTTATCATTTTGGGTTAGTTCATTCTACCATTTCTAATGAGACCTTAATATTTCTAATGAGACCTTAATAGCACTAGAAGTTGTTCATCATGAGAGCTAAAAAGATCAGTTTTTGATAAACTTGTCGTAACCTGTTTTTGACCACCTGTCCCAATATTTTAAAAAAATTAAAAAAAGAGAGAGAAAAGATTAAGGAGTGAAACGATAGATAAAAAAGAAAAGAGGGACCAAAATAAAAAAAGAAGTTTAATTCTTTTTCCACAACTACATGATAGGGAAAAAAAAAAGGAAATCAAGAGATAACGAGTTAAAAATAAAAGGCATAAGTGGTAAGAAGAGATGGAAATGATAAATAGGGAATGACCTCTAAATAGACCAACACCAAACACATGGAAAAATTCATGAAAGAGAAACTACATAGAGAGGAGAGATACCCAAGAAAAGAAAAAAAGAAGAGATTGCCCAAGAAAAACAAAAAAAAAATACTAGCCATACCCAAACAAAACAATTTACTCTCAAGCCCGCGACCATAGCCCAACCAGATCAAACCCAACACCCCCTGCTACCGAAACATATTTGATCAACCACTTGTCATTGTAAACCAAACATTCCTGAAACCCGAATTACCTTTCTACACGCTAGTCAACACGCAGCCATACCATATAGCCCCCTTACCAAAAACGACAACCTCTCCCCGTTGCCATCTAGCCAAATTAACTGTCCCCGTCTTCTCTAAAAGTCAAAGCCCCAATTTGCCTTCTTCTTGCCAAAATCAAACCCCCATAAAAGTCAAAACCACTCCCTTATTATTGCCATAAACCCGATAGAAATCCACCCAAATACGACATGCACTGACACTGCCTAGCTCATCTCCAAAAAAAAAAACATGACAACCACGCGCCACTGGTGTCCAGCCAAACTCTAGCACTTTCCAATCAGCGTTAGCAACTCATGAAGGTCACTTTCAAACCCTTAAAGCAATTGATTATTTCTCCAATAATTTCAAATATGTTATTGATTTTTTTGAATTGTATTGAATATGTGTTTAGTTTGATCAATTATGTGAATTTGTTCAAGTGTTTTTGATTTTGCATAACGATTAGTTTATATTTTTCTTTTCTCGTAACTCAAAATCGATCTACAAATATAAATCTTATTTGGGTTTCTCATCAAACGTCACATTAAAGGTAAAGGATATTGTATTGAAAATGTTGATGCAATGTATGTCTTTATATTCTTGTTATTTTTCTCTTAACTCAAAGTTGGCCTGGTAATTGTAAATCCTAATTAAGTTTTTTCTTGGATGTCGCATTAAGGGTAAACGAGTCAACTTTGATTTTCGTGTTTAACATTCTTTAATTTGGGGTGGTTCAAATATAAACATTGATTTTTGTGGTCTACTATTCCTTAATTTGGCATGGTTCGTATTTTTCTCATAACTCAAAATCAGCTCATCTTAATTAAGATTTTTTCTTAGATGTCGTATTAAGAATTAACGAGAATCTATTTTCATATTCTTTTCCCTTTCAACATGATAAGTAAATCTAGGCTGGAACAGCACGATCCCACAACACCCATTAAGTGCGAGGGTTGACCTCTAGGCCTATTTCAAACATAATTAAGAAAAAGAAGCCAAATTCTCATTTATTGTTTACCATCCTTTTGATTCCAACACCGGTATTCCAAAAGTGAGAATTAGTCCTTGTTGAAAATCAATATTTCTTTAGCCTTCTACTTCTCAGGATTCCTCTTCAGTTTTGCTTTCTAATTTTGATGATGTGTTGAGTTCTATTGAATATTTTAAGTCAATATTTGTGTGTCCGAGATGTCATGCATCGATCCCATTGCTTGACTTAGCCCCAAAACTTGATCTTGTCCTAGCTAAACTTATCAGTCATCTCAGATTTTACATCCTTTAAATAGGTATGGGTTCTCTCAAATAGCTCTTCAAGCTACTTTTAATGCTACTATTGTACCTAAGTCTTACTCTTAGGCTTCTATTCATGCATGATGAAAGCAAGATATATAAGAAGAGCTTATGGCTTTCTAGGACAATCACACTTGGGATATTGTTCCTTGTTTTGATAACGTCAAGCTTTTTGATTGGGTTTATACCATAAAGCTCGTGTCTGGTGGCTCTTGGAAATCAACAAGAGTATGGGCTTGATTATAAGGAAATATTTGCACTTGTGGCCAAGATAACCACTACTCACACTAGAATGTGCTATTGGTGCCTTGAAAGGGTAGTTAATCCAACAGATGGATGTGAAGAATGCATTTCTGCATGTAGACATCAAAGAAGAGATCTACATATGACTCTTCTACTTGGCATGTTCACTCACTCCTTTCCTGAGGTTTGTCGTTTAAAGCAGTGAATTGAAGCAGGCTCCACATGCTTAATTTGAGAAGTTTCACTCTACTCTTGATTTTAATTTTATTCAAAATCAGTTTAACTAATCTCTTTCTCTTAATGACTCCTACCGGGATTGTTGCACTTCTTATATATGTAGATGATATTGTTTCTCAATTGATTGAACAACTACAAGCGCATTTTAACATTTCATTTCATATGAAAGATCTTAGTACCTTGCAATATTTTTTGTCTTTTCATACACCACTATTTGATTATCATATTTTTGCATCAACACAAGTATATTTAAGAGTTTCTCACCTTAGTCAGTCTTCAATTCAATAACTTGGTTCTTACACCAATAGAGGTCAACTTAAAGCTACAATAAGATAATGGTAAACTATTATATGATCCCTCATCGTATCAACAACTAGTAGGGATTTTGAAATATTTGACAATTGCTCAACTTGATATATTTTTTTGTTGTACAACAAGTTAGTCAGTTTATACAGGACCTTTGTCATTCTTACTTGGTTGTTGTACAACGTATCCTTCATTATCTCAAGGGTACATCTAGTCGCATGCTATTCTTTCCTACTAGGACTTCTTTACACTTGATAGGTTTTAGCGATGCGGATGGGTTGGTTATCCTGATACTCATCATTTAGTTGTTTGTTGGTGCATGTTTCTTAGTGATGCTCTTATTTATTGAAAGAGTAAGATGCAGGATCAAGTTTCTAAATCCTCAACCGAGTCTGAATATCATGCTATGAGATTGTTTGGCTTTGAGGTTTTTTAGGAGAACATGGTATTCCTCAACCAACTCCTGTTCCTCTTCATGCTCATAACACTAGTGTTATTCATATTGCTAACAATCTGGTATTTCATGAGCGCACCAAGCACATTGAAATAGAATATCATTCTATTCATGAAGCACTTCACCAATATGTGATTAATCTCCCTTAAATTTCCCCAAAGTTTCAAACAGCTGATGTGTTTACTAAGGCTTTATCTTGTCATCAACATTAATTCATGGTTGATAATTGATGCTTCATAATCCAACCACCGACATCAATTTAAGGAGGATGGTAGTTGTAATATCTTGATTTTGGAAGATTGATTAATATGCAATTACTTGATCTGAGGAGCTTTGATTTAGGAGATTGATTGATAGGTATATAGTTACCTTTTTAGAGAGATTATAATTATGATTCAAGAGCGATTGTAGGGTGTAATTATGTTAATATTTGACTATTTAATGAAAAAAGATCCTCCATTGAGAGAGGCATCCAAACCATTTTGACAACCCAAACCCATATTTTGGCATCTTATATCAATGGATGATTCAATATGTAATTAATTGTAATTCAAAAATTCCAAAAATACCTTGCTCATATAGTAGACAAATCCTCCACATTCCTTCAACGTGAACTAAGAAGATACTCTAATTCCTTAACCACAAAAGCTTCTTCGGTGATACATTCCACATTTTCATATATTCACAATTAGTAGGTGCCCTTGACACAATCAAATTTCATAGACAATAAGTGCATGCCCATATCCATTATATATCTATGTTCTAGGAACTACACATAGCCAGTGAATATCAAAATAATCAATCATTTAAAAAAAAAAAATGCTTAAAGCAAGGCAAAGAACTGAATTATGTTGAAGCAAAAACCAAATATTTGAATAGACCATACTAGTTTAAATCTTTCAAACTAATTATCAAAACTTTAGCAATGCATCATCATGGGATCCCAATTGCAGTGAGACAGAAAAGGAATGAAAAAGACAGAACTACCAAAAGACAAGGTGAACAAGAAGAGTTTACAAGAACTCACATGTGTTCTAATTTTCCCTTATTCACAAAGAATCCATCATGTTCGGTAGTTGACCCATCAATTTCAAAATACTCATCCTGTGAAATGTCATGGACAACATTATAACAAGTTACCAGAAAGGACTATAATGTCACAGGAATAATTAACAACCAACTTTTTCCACGATAGAAATGTTTTCAGGGGAAAAGCAACTGGAATAATATGACACCAGTGAGAAAAAATCATGGAATAGTGGTGTTGGACAAGTTTAGAATGGAACAACTCTGGAATATAAAGAGAAACATTAGAAATCCAGTGTGAACAAACTAGACCTAGCATCCAATAGGAAAATGCAATATCTAAAATATTGCAAATTTCAATATCAAGTCAATCACCAAAATAGCTGCCCCTGGAATACGAGGTGTAGAAGGTGCTTTATACAGGGATTAAAAAGCTTCAATAAGAAAAACAGCCATAACAAAACCCTAATTCCAATAAATACTAAATAACCTAAACAAGAAATTTCATAAATAAGAACAAAATTTCTAAATTACTGATTATTACAAACTAACACATAGCAGGACCAAAGTGGTTTTTCCCTCAACTGCATCATAGAGCTTATCTGAATCATTGTGGCATGTATTTTACAGTGCAAAAGACTGGTCTTATTCATGAGCTGAACATATCAACGTTTAAAGCAAAAGACCCAGCTAAAGTCACTACATCTACGTGGAAACCAACTCAGTAAAAGAAATAATAGTGACTATTTTTTACTGAAGCTCTTTGCCAGTCATTTCTATAACCAAGTTAACACAATGACACCAAAATATTGATGATGGTGATATTTCATTCACTATCAATTAGACTCATATTGTAGTTACCATCATCATTAAAAAATTTATACCATGTTACCAACCAGTTCAGTATCATCTATGAAAGAATCATCAGTGTCATACTGAACTTTATCAGGAACACCATCAAGTTCTTCCTCATCGCTTCACTGATTACCCTAAAAAAGTAAATTGTCAAAACATGGCATCACATAAGATTCTCAGGCATTGGCAGTACCAAGCACAAGTTATACATAAGATGTGAAAATTCTTCTACGTTGGCTGTTAACCTACCACAACCCCCCTCCTTTATCCATGCTTGGGACTGGCTATAGCAAGCTAAGTTAGCAAAGCAGTATTCTATTCTATTTTATTTTTCATTTTTTTTTTCTGTTACCAAGAATAAGTTGCAGAGAAAAAAAGAAAACTGCATTTATCAGAACAGTGAATATAAACAGTCCAGGTTGCACTTGTGATTCACCTGTCTAAAACTATAATGCTTGGACCTTGAAAATAACATGGAAAAAGATAGATTTGATACATGTGGCCTATTATTCTTGCTGTTTTATTAATTAGTCATATAATGGGTTAACAGTGTGCTGCTACCAAAGCTTGAGTCTTGGTTGAGTAGTTGGAGCTATAATACTAGACCAAGTGGCAAAAAATCATCAGGACTAATTAGCCATATAGTAATAAGATTATCTGCAAATAAACACAAAACTGTTCAGCTGGTCTGAACAGTAATTAATCTTAAGATATAGAAGGAAAGGGCAATAACTCTAAAGATGTTTTGATTCCGCCAAATTAATAAGAGAAAACAATTTCAAAACTAAAAGAAAAAATTTTATTCACTTGTACAGGAGATGAGCCAGGCTTGGAATGCTTGGACAATCAAACTAAAAGGAAAAGATGATGAAATTAGGCCATATCGGATCCTAAAGCTGTATGGATAAAAAATCAGTTTCAAGGGATCTTTGTTGGCTTGTTAATAATTAGAATGCTATATGTGGAATGTAATCTTTCTGGTGCACATATATTAAGAAACTCCAGAAATTAAAGTGAAGAGCATCTAATAAATGTTTCAACCAAATAAAAGCAATGAATATCAGAACCTTGTCATAAATCTGTGTTACATTATCACCAAAGAAAAGAGACGAAGTACAAAGAACTTTACATACCACATAGAGCCCCTCTATTTTCTCAATAACAGAACCAAGATGATTTGAAGAAGGTGCATTTTTTGATACAGATTCAGTGGGCTGGCCCTGAAATTTTGAAGCACAACAAAAGGTATCATGAATAGTGATTTCAATAAGTTTCAGCAGAAGTAGATTGAAAAGAAAGCGAGAAAGATGCAATTCGGGAGATGACATAACAGACAATAGTGCATCCATAAAGCCAAACATGCAACATAGTAAACTCCTGGAGAAGGATAACAAAGTGCATATGGATATGATGTTTACTTCCCAGCTAATGAATTAAAACAACAAGCATCACTATTTTCCTACAATAAGCAGTCTTCTATGCAGTAATATACTTGGAGCACAGTTGAGAGTGCTACTCATCCAAATGCACATATTGCTCCAGTATTTCATAATTATCCTTCTATACGATGAAATTAATTTGAAAACAGGACGCGACTTAAATCTACAACTACAGATAAAATCTAAGGTTAATCACTTTTTTTTGGGATAAAAATCTATAACAATGAAGATGAAGTTTTTTGTTAGTCACTTCTTTTTATTTTGGCATTTTATACATTTTGAGGAGATGACAGGTTTCTGCCGATGAGAAAGATCTGACACTAGCTTGTACATTTCTACAATTATGTCAGCACAATAATAATTTATAACAATAATATGAGAAAGGTTTTATCAATAGCAAACTAATACAACAGCCATTTCTATCTCGAAATATTTTGAACATTATGAGAACAGGTAAATAAATTATGTTAAACTTACACCATCAAGCTCAACAACTGTTTCAGTCTATAATTATGACCCTTTATAAACAAACAAATAAGTATGTTAGATAACTCACACAACATATGCAAAAAATATTTGTAGAATTAGACCTGTGTGCAGTTTTGTGAAACGAACTTACATCATCACCAGTTTCCCAACTGTTTCCCTGCCTATAAGGATTGACTCTTTACAAAAGAACAAATAATTATGTTAGCCATGTGCACATGCACAAGCATGCACACATTCTACCATTCTACATAGCATAATATCCTAGAATATTTTCATGCCGCCATATCTTCTTTTAATACTCCATACATACAGCATTAGTGAGATATCGCACTCTTTCCTATCATAGAATTCTGCATGCCATATAAATCCACATTTAATGCAATGTTAACCATGAGAAATCTCCAACAATTTCCTATCTGTAACCAGACTTTCCTAAATGATATTCTTTTACTAAGGTATTGATACATGATGGGTTCTTCTGAATATAGCAATATGCACCAGACCATTCATCTACAACAGTGTCATATAGTTTCATATCCATATATTTTCATGATAGCTTATGGATGTCTTAAAAGGAGAGTAACAAAAATCATAACATCAGTGACAATTACTCCATTGAGCAAGCCAGTTTGGGGAGACTTGCTGCTAGCAGATTTCAAACCTTACTTTGCCAGCTGCATCATTGAATTTAGGTAATCTAAGATGATTTAATATGTAATTCAATCTTATGTAAGCTTTAACTTTTTTGACAGATATAAATCATCTATTTTTTAAGTTTCTTACTTCACAAATTTAGAAATGCAATAGATATGAAAAAATTAGAACAAAGGGCATAACATCCCATATCCATTTAATAATTGAAAGTTAAAAAGAGAATAGTCATTATTTGTACACTTAATGAACAAGAAAATATTTACCAGTCACAAAAATCCATTGCAAATTGGAAGAAAACCCCCAACCCCCCCCCCCCCCCCACACACACACACACACACACTCACACTCACGCACACGCACACAAAAAAAAAACATGCACAAGTGTGCAAAATAAATATAAAAAGTCATTAAGGACAATAAGTCAAGCTACATACTTCTTGTCAAAAAACCTTCAGGGCTCTTATAACAACTTCCATTCACCGAAAGAAACTCAACTTCAACTTGCAACTAAGGTTTATAAGGATTAAGTAGAAATTGCTTATCAAACTAAAAGCTTAATGTTTCTAGCACTTACAAACACCGCATTCATGTCCATTCAAGTGTGGAACTACCAGGAAAGGTATATGGTGTTTCCTAATCAGCTACTCAAGATGTGAGCAAATTAAGAAATGAAACTATAAATGTCAAGGCTTGGGACTTGACGATACCATTAGGATAATGAGTCAACTGCTGAGCTTAGTGACTTGTATATGTCAACACACCAATCATTGTCCATGTTAGCAATATTGTTGAAATGACAGTCAACACATCAACAAAATGCAAGCAATATGCTAACATCAACATTGACGAGTGAGCTAGCATCGACATATTCCTAATGCCTACAACATACACATTGCCTATTTTTTTATAGTTTTGTTATGGATTTGTTATACATGGTCGTGGTCTTCATAAATTCAAAGTTTATTCTTACTTGAAGAATTGCTTAGCTATTTATGGATAATTTTATTGTTTGCAAATAAATTTATATGCTTCACATTACAAGTTTAAGTGTAAGCACACATGTATGCGTGTATTGAACACCTTGTATTCTTGTTGAACACAAATCCCATTTCCCTCTCCATTAATCACATCTTCCTTTTTTTATGTAGTATTTTAACCTATCTAGATAAAAAAAAAATTAAGAAACATTTTAGTATATACAAACCTCTTATCTTGTAAACTCCGTACTTGTGAATTTTAGTGTAATCTCAATTTGAGCTAAAAGATCTAGATTTCATCATTCTAATGCCACAACAACAACTACGCCTTAATCTCAAACTACTTTGGATCAGATCCTTTTGTGCCATTCAGCTCGATCATTAACCAAATTCACCTCAATATCAAAAGACTTGGATCCTTCAATACCACATCCCTACAAGTTATTTTAGATTTTCGTCTTCCATGCTTCTTCCTTTCAATGTCGACTTATCACTTCTCCAAACTAAGGCCTCTTGGTGACATACACTGGATGGAGGACCATTTTGATCACCCTTCCCTTGTTTTATCTTGGCTCAGCTTAGCTGGTCCTGAGCCTAGAAAAAAGAGGAGGGTACGATAGTTTGACACCCAATGTAAACTCTATCGTGTATCATGTATGGATTCTTTGTGCTAATGCTAAAGTAGATAATTTCATCCTAAAAATAAGCTTGCAGGGCTATAAAGGAAACAAAATTTTTCAAGATTTTTGAACTCCATAGGAAATTATATACATTTTTTAAAACCAAATGACAAGTTTGTGCTGAAAACAACCTTTGCTAGAAAAAGCACATGAGAAGCATAACACCACTTTAATATGGCTAGTGTAATTTTGATTGCACAATTCCATGGACCAACAATAAAAGATAAGCTCTTTGAGAAGATTAGGAAACAAAGAGGACAATTACTGTCAAAGAACCATCTCAACCCAATAGCTTAAGCTGTTAGGTGAGGTCCGAGGATATGATTTATATTATTCTCTAACACACTCTCTCAAGTGAAAGCCCTTTGGGCTTGAAACTTGCACAGGCTTACACTACCTTGTGTTTAATTCTTATTAAATAAATGGGGATGATGAGATTCGAACTCGTGACCACTTGATCATCAAGGCTCTGATACCATGTCAAAGAACCATCTCAACCAATAGCTTAAGCTGTTAGGTGAGGTCCTAGAATATGATTTATATTATTCTCTAACAATTACATATTTGTTTGTAAGTCAAGGATTGAAGTGGGAATGTATCACATTCACTAAAACATATTATTTACTAATTTCTAATTGCGAGGCAACCAAGATGTAGACGATTCAACAACTTGTGTAGACTCAAAAGCAAAATATTGAAAAAGGAGATGCAAGGGTAATTTTGGAGTTACAGTTTGATGTGGTTTGAGGGTCTTGGAAAAGGAAAGGATGAAAAGATTTATAGATCTAAGCATTGTTTGCAAAAATTTTGCATAGTTGATGCGAGTAATCTGAAAACCTTTCAGGACAAGCAATTATCTTTTCATCCAAGTTGAGATAAAACGATTTGGTACAATTAGTGTTTGTAATCTTAAAAATCTTTCAGGAAAAAAATTACCTTTCATAATATTAGCTGAGATAAGATCATTTTCATGTCTTTTTCTAGTATAGAATAGACTTGAGAGCTCTCTTGTTTTAGTTTCTTTTACCTCTTTGTTTTTGGGAGGATTTCGTATTGGAGTTTACAAAGCATAAAATTATTCACCGCCTAAAAATCATGTGTTCATAGAGAAGTCATAAGCTTGCCACTTCACTTATACTAGATTATCATTTTGTGTTGAAAACAAATGTAGGAGAAAAGGAACCAGAAAAGAGTGTTTCAGGAAAAAAGAAAGCAAAGAAAAGAACACAGTTTATAAACATAGGAGAAAAGTACATGTTTGCTATTATGTAATTTTTCAAAATGAGAGTTGCTTGATCAAACCCTTCATTTTATTTTGGTTAAGCCCGAATAGAGCCAAAATAAAATCATGTCAAAGTGACAAAAAACAATCTAGATAATTGCCAATAGCCATTGAGGGATGAAAAGAAAATCAGAATAAAACATTTAACTGAGTGCTTCATGGAAAAATAATGATAAAAGATAATGCCTGAAGCATTAAATAGATCTGTTAGTCATATAGTGACATCATACAAGGTCTTGGAATTAAGCTTTCCTCTTGTGATACTGTTGGAAGAACAATCCACAAGACAAACCTGAAAGTAGGAAGCTATCATCATACACTGAAAAATACTTGGGAATATTTTAAACTAATTTAGACGTCCCCATGGAAGGACATTGGAAAGGAAGGTTAAAGCTAATTATTGAGTTTATATACGATAAAGCTCTCAGATGCCAGAAAGGCAAGAACATATCGGAATTTACATGATTTGTGACAAAGGAGGATAATAGATATGGAATTCAAACAATGATTCCAACATTAGAAATGGAAGTTTACAACTCCAACCATAGTTACCATGGATGAATACATATATCAACAAATGGAGACAGCTGACATGGTACTTAATACATACATGAAATCAATATGATGGGGGAAAAAACAGCACCTAAATTTAGTTATTCATAAAGTTAATAAGAAACAAACCATTATGGATCTCCTATGAATATAACTGCATAGAAACAGCAAACTAATTATAATTTAAAAGTAACTGAAGGCTATTAAATCCAAAGCAGATACTAGTAAATCAGCAAAATTGACATAAACATTCTCAAATAACCAAGTTATTTACTTTCTTTCCATTCATCAAAGATTTTGTTACATAAAATAATTCTTCTTCCCAACATAAAGTTGAACGCAGAAACAAGTTGAAATTATCACATGTAGAACTTGCATTTGATTATCTCAAATACAGCATCAAATATTACAGCAAACACTTAATAAAACATGATATTCAATTAAAAAAAACAGATAAAAACATAAACTATAACATAAACCCAGATAGAATTACAACAAAACAAACAATTTACATAAATGGGCTCTCAATAATATCTCACCAGAGAAAACTGAGCCTCTTGCCAGTCAGTATCCACAGAAGCAGGCTCCGCAACAGCATCAATAGCAGTAGTAGTTTGATTCAGAGACTGAGACGAGCTTGCCTTGTTTGCTGCTGCATCTTTCAAAAGCTTCTTCCAAGACACTATTGTTGTCTCTCCGGGATTGAGTTCAATGTAGAACCTTTGCCTAGGAGGACTACCAGTATCACCCTGTTTGGTATTACCAACCTCCATGAATGAATGGAGAATTCCAAAGTTTGAGACTTTTTATGTCACGGGAATGGTGTAAACAACAAAGATGTGATCTTTGGAGGTGGGGTTGACTGATTAGTGGATTAGAGGAGAGAAAAAGAGAAACCCAGTAAAGGTGTGTGTTGGGTAGTGAAAAATGTTGTGAAAGATTGGAAGGTGTAAAGGCAAAATTTGGAAAACCATTGAACGCATTGTTGCTGGTTTTTGTTTTGCTTTTGGTTTTATTTGCCGTTTCTGTTGGGGAATTGTAAGAGAGGATACACCTGGCTCTTAGATTCAGTTACCTTCCATTTATGTGAAGATCGTGTGTTCAAAGTCCCCAAATTTGCCCCCCTTTTTTTTTATTTGGGAAGTTGGTGCTGCAAAAATCGGGTTTTTTTTCCTTTGAAGAGGGATGAATTGTGGATTTTTTTTTTTATGAGAAAGAAAAATGCTGGCTTCATAAAAATGGATGATAAAAAATTTAAAATAAAAAATGATTGTGATGTTGGCACGAATAATGGTTACGTAATTTAATATATGATTCTAAGTTAATTTTTAATACAATAAAATAAATATTAATATTACAAATACTGTTTATTGTATCCTCATTTAAAAAAAAATAATAATAACTGTAATGCCATGGCCTATCTCTTTTCATTGATTCTAACATGATCTAGCTCCCAACGAGGGAAGAGGATGAACTGGTCAAAATCAGGTAAAGCCAGCTTGACAGAGACAGTGCCTCTTGATTTGATCTGAGGTGCGAAGAGAAACATCTCTTTTTTACTGGCTAACTAAGGGACTGGGAAAAGTAAGCAGGTGGGGGTGTGTAATGAAATATAAGACAACACACACAATCACACATCACAACGTTAACAACAAATTAAAATTAGCAAACATCCCATGAAGTTTTTGAAGCTAGAGGGACAAACTTAAAATGTTATTGAAAAACTAGGGACTAATATATGAATCAAAAGAAAAATAAAAAGCAAGAAAGATAAAATGTTAGAATTTAAAAAATTGTTGGACTCTTTAACTGAAACAGGACTTTTGGGCATCAAAAAACAAATTGCTGCTCCGCAACAATATCTTAAAACCTTCAATTAATTAGCCTGTAATCAGATTGATAAATGGGAAATTTATTTGTGAAGAAACCGAAGATAACAGATGTTGATCGAGCCATTCTCTCTCTCAAGACTCAAAGACGCAAGCTTGCTCAATATCAACAACAGGTTGATCCCTTTCTTTTTTCTATTTTAATTCAATTTTATGACTTTTTGGGATATTATATTTAATGGGGTTTTCGTGTTTTTTTTTGTTAATTATAATCAAAATTTTGATTACCCTGGAATTTGAAAATAAAATATCTGTCTTTTGGTGCCTTAAATGTTTATTTCTCAGTAAAATTATGTAACAACAAAAGGGTAAGGGAAAGTTT
>Ga0325405_1001926_pt1 | contig 21371 bp, 14 predicted proteins | sample PopdelMetagenome_21_FD_205663 | JGI IMG/M metagenome (GOLD analysis project Ga0325405, IMG submission 205663) | Populus deltoides microbial communities from Bellville, Georgia, United States - Xylem-Control-R2 | ecosystem: Host-associated > Plants > Phyllosphere > Stem > Wood/Secondary xylem...
AGAGCAAATATATATCATGAAAAATAAGAATCACCACCTCACACTCGTGCCAACACTATCTCCAAATAAAACATCAATTTTGTTCATTTGGCTTTATAGAACAATCTAACCCAAATAAATCGTCTAAATCTCCGGTGTCTATTAAGTCAAGCATCTGAACATAAGCTGCCTCAGCTTTTATTGAATTACCCACCAACTCGTTTCCCATCCAAAAGCCTATCCATCAAAAGCCATAATATTTTTTTTTAATGACCAAACGGTCACAAGTTTGAATCTCACTTATATTTATTTGATAAAAATTAAACACAAGATAATGTGGGCCCGTGCAAGTTTCAAACTTAAAGTATTTTCATTTGAAAAAGTGTGTTAGAGAATAATATAATCATATCTTAAAACCTCACTTAATAGCTTAAATTATTAAATTAAAATAATTCTTTGACATATTTTTTTCATGAATGACTGCAAATTAAGCTACTAATTCCCTGCGTGCTTGATAGACGCACTACCTAAGTAAGGAATGATTTTCTATCTTCAGAAGGCATCTCAAAACTGTTATTCCCGAAACCTTGTATTCGTTTGTTAAGATTTTCAGCTGGAGCAGCTGGCTCATTGTTATTCTCCTCGGAAAAAAAAATAGCAGAGATAGCCTTATCAGCACTATCCCTCCCAGCCTTCAAACGATCCATCTGACCCTCGTAATGAAACAACTGACGCGCGTCCTTGCATTTCCCTCCTAAATTCTCCACCAGTCTTGCCCACAACAAATTTTATCAGCCAGCCTCAAAGCCTGTTAATCAAGTCCGTATTAATATCGCAAAGTTTATCATGAATTTATTAATAAAAAATACTATGTAAAATAATCATTATCATAAATATTTTTATAAAAAAATTACTTTATATTAATATATTTTAGTGTTTTCATATGCTAATATTAAAAAAAATTATTTCAATATTTTTAAATAAAAAATATTTTAAAAAATAATAATTATTATCATAATAATTATAAATGTGTTATATAAATAATAGTGGTTGAAGGTTAGCATTTTTTTTTATTTTATTAATTATGTCTTCTTCTGTTTTGGACTTGTTCGGTTTTGTTCACCTTTTAAACATCTCATGGCACGAATGCAAAGCTAGGGATCATATTGTTCCGACATTATTGTTCATTTTCTTAGATTTATTATGATTTTTTTTATCATTAAACTTTTTCACTTTTATTATATCCTTCTATGTTCAAATTACAGGCCAATTACTTTTATTTCATCATTAAACTTTTTTCACTTCGTTTGCATTTTTCTGTAGCCAAATTATAGACCAATTACTTTTATTTTATTAAAGAATAATAAAATTAAAAGACAGATAACCAATATGAAAAACACATAATAATTAGATGGCCATTTTAAAATTGTCTTCTAGATTAGAACTTTATTTCTTTTATTTTACAGTTTTTTATTTAAGTATAAGAGATAAAATCAATAAATTCTAGTGGTAGGGAGAAATAATGATTCTGATCACCAAATGTATTAATCTTAGTGTCAATAAGTTTAATTTGATTATAAAAGCTTTAGTAAGGTGTTTTCTCATTTTCAATTTGTCTAAAAAGAGTAGGTTTGACCTCAGAAAGATTTCAGGTTAATTTGTTTTATTGACTATTTATTGGGTTATTTGAAAGCATAAACGGGTTTATTTGGGTCCTTGTGTTGTTTTTAGGTAAAAAATAATTGATATTGATTTTTTTTTTGATGTAAAACACCCCAACTTAACTTTTAAATGATCTTTAGTTGTTAAAATCTAGGCAGCGCAGGTGACATGTCGCCTATTATTTTTTTCAAAAAATTCAAAGGTCTTCCACCCTATAAAAAAAAAATGAAGCAAATCCAGGGACGTGGCTACTCCAAGCCAAGTAATTCTTGATTTATTTAATCAACTTAGATACATGCATAAACTTTTCAATTTATAACTGAGTTTTTTTATTAAAAAAATGTAGAAAATGCCTTCATATTCATTTTTTGTTTTGAAAAAAAATTATTTCACTCTTGGCAAAGCGTGGGTCAAATTGCTAATTATATTTAAACTGAATAACTAGATCAAATTGAATATTTGGGTTTGATTTTTTTATTTTTATTTTCTAAAATCAAATCCAATTTTTAATTTACTTTTTTTATTTTAATTTTAAAATTGTTCGTCAATTTCAACAAAAAATAGAATAATATTTATATACATCATATAATATATATTGTTGTCTATATATATAATTTATATAAATTACAAAATTATAACCTTATTAATTAATCTTTTATTTAGTTTTCATCATTTTTTCTTTTGAGTTAATTATTATATAAAGTATATGTTTATATTTATATGTTATATTATTTGACTTGAATGTTTAGATCTTTGATGTTAATTTGTAATTAATTGAAACTTTGGAATGATTTTTATTTTATTTTTTAATATAAAAATTGATATTGAAACATTGTTTATATTGATATATTTAATGATTTTTTTTTTATCATTTTCTTCTTTTAATTTAATTTCTACATAAATTATATGTTTAATGATTTTTTCTCGTTAATATGTTTATAATGAATGATCTAAAACTCTAATTTCTTAATACTTGTTTCTTGTTTATAATGGGAGGAAAGAGAATAAAAAAAGATGAGAAAGAACTGTTGTTTTACATTTCGAGCAAGCGATTTGAATATCTTGGTTTATAGGTGTTTGTTTTCATGTTAGGAGATTGTTGATGATGGTTTCAACTTCCTAAATTATACAGTAAAAAAAAGATACACGGCTAGAAAGATTGTTGGGTATTAGGATTTGATTTGTTTTTTTGAGTTTCTCAAGTAAGTTAAAATGCGTTATAAATGATTATGAGGTTTTTAGTGATGAAAATAGTATAAATATTTGGTGGGAGGCCAAAACCAGTGCCCTTTGATTTTTTGGCAACATTATGATAACAATTGGATGTCAAAAGTTATAGAGGTAATGACACGTTGATCATCATAAATGATACGTCACACACCTCGTTCTTACCTTTTCTTTTAATTGTTAGGTTATGTTGATCTTAGAGATAATTTGATTAATCATCATCAACTTGATGATTAAGCATTGATTATTTGACCAATATGTTATTTGTTCAATTATTCTTTCCAATGAGGAGAAACTACAATTAAGAATTGAATCCTTAGAGATGATAGATAGTAGGATCATTAATCAAAAAGAATATGGAGTTTTATACTTAGCTTTAATAGGTTTAAAATAAAAAAAAGGAAATGCCAAAACTACAAGTTGGAAAAGGACATAAAAGGAAAGAAAGTGATACAAGAAAACTTATAAATAAAAGAAATAAATTATTATAAGCAAAAGAAAACAATAAGTAGTAGAAAGTTGTTCTTAAATTGTAGAATAAATTGTGTATATAGGGTTGTTCATCTTTTTCATCTACCATATAACGTATTTATAATGTTATATAGATTGAGTTTCATATAAATTATAAATATAAGTATTATACAAATTATCTATGGTAGATAAGAAAGCATTACTTATTAGTGTACATCTCCTCTTAATGGTTGTATGTGTTATCATTATACTTATACTATAATATTTACTAGCATTAGACCGTTAAAGACTTTTTGTTTTGTATAAGACTTGATTAGTAATCAATAACTCGGATCCTCATCTCTTTAGTCGATGGTAGATGATCGATATAGTTATCATCTTTGAGATGGGCTTTCCAACTTTTCTAAGGACCTTCTTGAAAATCTATCTCTTAAGTTGTTTAGGATCTAAAATGGTATTGAATAAAGATGGTGATTGGATTGGATCCTTCCCACGTTTCTTGCCAATGTTCTTTGTTACAAAGCTAATATGTTCCTAAAATAAATCAATCATTTATATGGTGTTGCTGACCAAATAGTTGTTCTTCTCTAATTTTAAAACATGTTCTCATAGTTTGGTATATGGTCTAGTTTGTCCTTTCTCGCCTGCATATTCAAAATGATGCATATTTTCTTAATTATATCTTGGTTTATCAACCTTATTTCCTTCTTCTTTCTAGGTTTAAAAGATGTTGGTGATTATTACCTTTTTTTTTTTTTGCATTCTTGTCACTAAGCTTTAGTGACTTCTATTGCAAATGATGTTTATGTCATTCATTATCAATATGTCTTTTAGGCTTGAAGGTTTTGGACTTTAACGAAGTACCATTCTATTCAACCCCGCCCCTAAGCCTTTCCTTTTAAGTAGGATTGTATGATAAATAGGGCGCCTATATACTTATAAAAAGGTTTCTCTTGATTTTTTAGTGCTAATTCTTTGGTCTTACTATGATTGATATATCTCTTTCTATAAAAGCATTAATGATCAATTTCAATCGATGTTATGGTTGATCATGCTTGATACAATGTATTTTTCCTTTACTAAAAAGTTCTTCTGTGTTAAAAGTTGTTACTACTATTGTTACCTTGGATAATAGGTCATTGCCCATATTCATTTTCTTTTACAAAAAGCATATTCGACCATCTTTCAATGTCTTCTAGATATAATTCCTAAAGAAGACAACATCTTTTAGTTTTGTTTTTGTTTTTGTTGTTTTCTTGGTCCCAAATATATTCATCATTGATAATATGGTCTGTGGGAATGAGGGAAGCATGCTTTAGAAGCTTAAAATGGCTATTCTAGGTTTGCTTTAGTTTTCTAGGTTTTTTTGGTCTACTGGGTTTTAGTTTTTGTAGATTCATCAAATACATTCTGTTTTAGGTACTAGTTTTAAAGCTTCTTTTGATTAAATTCTAGTTTATCCAAGTTTGTCTATCACTATTAAGTAAGTAATCAAGGAGTTTTAAGCACCAATAATAGGTTTTAGTAGGTTTTAATCATAGGGTTTTCGTTTTCAACCAAAACCCAATTTGGCAAAATTGCGTTAATCCTTGACAATTGAAGCAAAAAAACCCTTGATTATGTTCTATGCATGATCATGAACAAGACTAAGCCCCTCTTTGTTCGAGATTTGGTCTAGATTGAGACTTATGTTTATGAAATGCCAAAAATGTTCTTCGTTTTCAGGTTTGTCTTTTTATATGTTTGATCCGTTTTAATTGAAAGATTTTTACATTTTTATGTTTTTGTAAAGTTTGATCTATTTTTGTTTTGGTTTCTCTTTTCTGGTTTGTTTCTAAGTCAACTCGGTCGAGTCAACCTAGTCGAGTTAGCTGCTTTCGAGTTAGCTAAACTCGGTCAACCCTATCAGGTAAAAAAAAAGGAAAAACAAGAGACTTATCTTTAGGCTTTGTTTGAATTGATTGAATATTTGGTTTAAGAATGTGTTTGGGCAAAATCCTTTTAGAATTTTAGGGTAGTTTTTATTTCAAGGAATCTATAAAAAATAAAATATGTTTTATTTGTGTGTATACGGCCAAATTTCTTAAAAATATATAAAAAAATATAAATAAAATACATGGTATGTTTTATTTTATATTTTTAGCATGCATTTTGAATTTAATGATTGATTCATTAAATCCAAGAGAATTTAGCTAATATTTCAATAATCACTAAATTTTTAATTCATGGGGATTAATGGTTAATATTCTGGTATAAATGTTGGACTTTCAAGTGAAGCTGGTATCTAAATATTAGAAGTTGACCAAAAAATTCTAAAAGTTATTCTAAATGGTCATCAATTTTAATTGAGAATATTTTAAATCATAATATATGAATTACATAAAACATTTTTCACAAGAATTTATTTTGGTATATAAGCCCATAATAAATTCTTAACACCAAATTTATTCACACGAATCAATCTCAATCCTAAGTCATAGATAAACGACCGATCAGAAAACCATCAAAACCTCAAAACCACATCAAACAACATAAAGCAACTTATCTTAGATAGGATGCGCTCGGGGGTGCTGATACCTTTTCTAGCCATAATCAGTCATTTACCCTTGAATCTCTAATAAAACCATTATACCAAGGTTTCCTAGCGACCCTGAACTAAATAAATAGGTGACGACTCTCAACAACCTCCCGACGTTGCTCGTTCACGAGCGACATCTACTTTCAATTATCATACTAATATGACACAATGTATGAAAGATGTTCTTTTGTTGCTCCTTCAAATCTCTCACATTAACTTGCAAATTCAGTGCTTGTTTCACCACAATTGCCTCCCCTCAACTAGATATTCAACATAATCATCACTAACATCCTCAAGTTAGGGCATTCCTCCTCATCACTAACCTCCTCATCGGTCATAATCTCACTATGAGCTTTTATAATCATAGGTTGCTTGTTTGGACACTATAAAGCAATATGACCAACTCTCAAACAATAAAAAAAAAATTATGTTACAGTTATGAGATGTAAGAGTTTTAATTTTACCTCTACTATCAATAAAGATGTAATTATTCTCTTTAAGAATCTCGATTCTTCCCCTTACTTTCAATTGAGATTGGGTAGCCCCCACACTAACCTTCTAATTAGGTTTCCAAGGTGATGAAAAACCCAATGGTTGGTTAGGTCGTTAGCTACCTTTACACTTGAGTGTCTCTTCATTTTTGTTGTTATATGCATTATACCCTCTAACTCCATAATATTCACCATATCGTGATTCAATCCATTCAAGAACCTAGCCATAATGGCCTTTTTATCCTCCACTATACTGCAAAAACCATCATGATCTTTATTTTTTTGTGATACTCATCAACACACTTTGTATCTTGCCTCAAACATTATAAATTTCGGTACAATTTCCTATAATGACTAGAGATAATTCATCTCCTTATAATATCCTTTATCTCCTCCCAAGTCTTAACATGCATGTCACAATTTTTTTTATAACTCAACACAAGATGATCCCATCACATAATGACATAGTTATTATAATAAAATATGAGCTCAATTTTCTTCTTTTACTTTAATTACACCTTATGATTGTTTTTCCCTTGAAATATAGGAATTCTCATTTTAATTCTACCCAAACTCTTATTTACCCCATTATAGTACCTAAAATTACCCGAATCATATCCTTGGTTGAACTATCCATCTCTCATAACTCACTTATTCCTACAGTTTCTAGAATGCTCAAACTGATCTCCATAGCCTAAGGTGCACTATTATAATTTTCATCACCCATCTCATTAAAAACATCATCAACAATGGGACTAACACACCTTTCATGTCTCCTAACATTATTTCCACCTTAATCAACCTTATTTTGTAAACCATCAATTCTAGCATTATGTTCCCTTCTCCTTATCCTATCTTTTAAATTCCTTATTACCTTGTTCATCATTTCTATTTGTTGTGCTAAGGTTTGAGTTTGAAAAGCTTGTTTTTCAATTAGTGGTGTAGGCTTTGTATTGTCCGATATCTTTAAATCTGAAAAATAAATTAGTGATAAAAAAATTATTTTCTCACTCACTCCCTTATGTGTTTACATTCATCTCATGTTTAAACTCAATCAGGCTTTTCACTTTGAAATTCAACACAATAAAATAGATCTTAGTAACATAATATATATTTGTAATGACTCAATAAGCAAGAAATACATGAAAACAAACAAAAACAAAACTATGATTATAATTTCACAAGTAGTAAATGAATTCGTACGAAATATATTAGTAAACAAATTTTAAAAAATAAAAAAAAGAAAAAAAAGAAAACAAAACACTATGAATTACTATTATCATTCATAGTGCAATATGTGTGGGTAAACAATGATTTCTTCACACCCTTTAATTTTTGTTACTTTATAAAGTTTGCCTTTAAATACTCCAGCTCTCATTTTCTTGTGTAATTAGGATAAATAAAAAATCCTTGTAAGAAATGGATTTTGAAACATTAAAAAACATTGCCACGCTTGTAAACTATGTTGTTGTCTAATAAATATCCTTGTAGAACTAGAAAAATTCTAAAAATAAGTTATTGAATATCCTTGCACTATAAAAAAAAAGAATCCTCTTCATATAGAAAGTTCACAAGTCAAAAGGTAATAGATAACAAAATTTATATTGCATATTTTAACATGTATTGCAAGACCTTACCAAACTTTAATAAACTTGATATTTTAACTCAATGTAGAAAAATATATCTAGAAACTCTTGAGAAATTCTCAGTCTGATCCAACAGTCATATTGAAAGTTATATGCAAAATCATGAAACTAAATAGTAGGCATAATTACATTAAAATTCAAACAAAAATCAGGGAGGACATCGTAAGAGTGCTTAATACATCATAAAATCAGGGAGCACACAATTTCAACATTGCGAGTACATCCATGAATAAAATGCATCGATTTACCAGGAATTAATTAGATATGGTTAAATTATTGGGTGTAATTAGATAAAATTAGACATGGTATAATTGAATTAATGCAATTATTCATTTGCATCTTTCAATGATGAATTTGTATTTTATTTTACTTTTATAGGTATAATTGATTTATTTTTAGAAATTATTTTGCATCTGTTCAAAGGCTATATACATTTTATGATATACATTAGAAAGTAATTTATTGTATCCTAATAGTCATTCATTAAGTTCATTTTATTATCATTTTTTGTGAGTAATGAATTTTTTATATTTGTAACTATTTTTTTATTTAAAAATTGATTTAAATAACTGCTAGAATATCATTAATTATATTTCTAAGCACTAAAATTTTTTCCATCCAAAGACTGTTAAAGTTGCAAAAAAAGAAAGACAGAAAGAAAGAGAAGGAAAGGAAACAGCAATAATAAGACATGAAAGAGAAGTATCTACACACTCCCTTCATTCTCATAAAGCAAATGGTTCTTGACAACATGATGACAGACTTGATGAATGGTTTTTTTTTTTAAGGAAAAAAAGGCAACGAAAAGGAAGAATAGCATAATCTGCTTCCCTTTGTTTCTTACAAAGACAAATGTGGCACAGTGAAGCTCAAGTTGAGTAATTTATTTTAGACTGACTTAGAACTCATAGGACGAAGGACTATGATCAGTGATGTATAAGTTTCCGTAGATAAGTCCAGCTAGCCCTCCACCAATAAGAGGCCCAACCCAGTAGATCCAGTTGTCATGGAAGTCACCACTAGCCACGGCTGGCCCAAAGGATCGGGCTGGGTTCATGGATCCACCAGAAAATGGGCCTGCAGCCAGGATGTTGGCACCAACAATGAAACCGATGGCAATGGGGGCAATGGTGCCGAGGGATCCCTTCTTGGGGTCAGCAGCAGTTGCGTAGACAGTGTAAACCAAGGCAAATGTGATGATGATCTCCATGACGACTCCTTCAATGGCTCCTACTCCAGCTGAAACACTGTGGATGGGGACTGCCTGTGAAACCAAGTAATCATAGAAATTAAGTCAAGCTTCAGGGACAAATAAATTCAAGTATCTGTACATGGATAATGGGACAGATAAATAACTCACATCTCTCTTGAAAACTGCATGAGGAGTGTGATAAGAGGTCAAGTGTAAAAAATGCATGGAAGATTTTGTATATAATATAATTTGGAGGTCTCAGCAGAGTGATTCAGTTAATAATAAGATATAACATTATTACCAAGCCTCCGGTGACAACTTTGAGAAGGTAGCATGCAACGATGGAGCCAAGGAGTTGGGCAATCCAGTAGAAGATGCCGGTGAGGATGGTCATTTGACCACCAAGAGCCAAGCCAAGAGTGACAGCAGGGTTGACATGGCCACCGGAGATGTTGGCACCAACAGCAACTGCAACAAAGAGCGCAAATCCATGGCAAACAGCAATGGCTACTAGCCCGGCTGGATCAAGAGCTGCATCACCTGTCAGCTTATCTGCAACAGTGAGATCCTTGTAGTTAGTTTACTTACAATAACAGGCAGTACTGCATTATCATTCTTTGCATGACTGTTGTTACTGCTAGCACTAATGTTTAATTAGGAGGATATTCTTCATCCTCGAGTAACAATGAGTTACAACGACTCTAGTTAATCACATCATCATGTAATTAAGTTACGATCAGTTCCCTTTAACTATGATCATAATTAAAAAAGAAAAAAAGATTGTTGTGGTTTGTAAGCCATGTATATTATCTTCGCCAGTATATTACCAAGCAGGGTGTGGAAAAGAGAATACTAACTGTAAGCCATGGCTGAGCCAACACCAGCAAAAACGAAGAGCAAAGTCGAGATGAATTCAGCAAGATAGGCTTTGAGAGAGCCTAAACTGAAAGAATCATCAAAGCGACCAAAGGCTATTCCGGCCATCTTTGAAAGAATTAACAGGCTATAGCTGAAGGGGAACTCCGGGAAATGGGAGAAGAATTGTAGTTAAATATATAAACGGAGTCATGAGTTGCATAATTCTATTTCTTTTCTTTTGGAGGATGAAAAGGGAATGTGCTGTGTACAATGGCTCCATCCATATCCAATAAGGTCTTTTCACGGTGCTGTCCTATTAGAAATGTCTGGATGCACATCAATGATTCTTCCATGTGACCAGCCTTCATGTTACAGAAGAAAGTGGGCCATGGGTGAGAGAAAACTACGATAAAAGAAAGGAGGTGATAAGGGCTTGACTACCTTAGAGCCACAAAGTGCACCGGCCATCCCCACCGCCCCCCCTCCAAAAAAAAAAAAGAAGAAGAAAGAGGCTAGATGTTGGGGGATTATTTTGGAAAATAAATGGATAACATTGGTGGGGTTTTTTTTATTATTATATAAATGAGGAGCTTGGCAAAACATAAAATAATTGTCTTTAGATTTGAGTTGCCCATGGAATTCTTTAATTATATAATAATAAAAGTAAATATTTATAGAAAATAAAAAAATATATTTTTTTCATCAAAATTATTTTTTAATTCATGTAATTTTCTTGATAACAAAATAATTCTTTTCATTAGAAATATAGTCTACTAAATAAAAAACAACAACAATTGAAAAAAAAAAGATTAGAAATAAAAAAGAGAAAATTTATATTCTTAATCAAAACCATAATATTCTTTTTCATGAACTTGTTTTTTTTTATGAAAAACATGCTTTTTTCAGAAACATTTTTGATATTTTGTATGTAATTAAGGGAAAAAGAATAATAAACCTAAGAAAATTATGAAAAATATATATAATAAAAAAATTAAAATTTTATTTTCATTGAATATTCATGATTGCGTTTAAAAATATTTTACATATCAAGTTTATATATAGCAATTAACAAATTGATTGCTACCATTATATAGAAAAAGCCTTATTTGAAAATGATGGCAAAATCAAATGATATTTAATTGAATAATATTTTAGATATAATTTTAATTATTCTATTTATTTATAGTGAATTTTATTCAAAATTCATGAAAAAAAAAGCAATAAATAAAAAAAAGATTAGGCATACAAGATGGATGAGTGAGCTAGTGCATGCATCTGGTGCAAAGATGCCAAGACACATGGAAAGCTAGGTCTGCTTTTTGCCTTATTTTTTGAAATAGGTGGATGACGCAACATTCGTTTTATGCTCTTTTTTTTTTTTTTAATAAAACAGACGATGCATCATCAAATGATTAAAATTTTGGCAATTAAAAGTGATCGACAGGTCAAAGCTAACCCAAAATCTATTTTCTAACCCCATTTTTTTAACCTTTAAACACTCAAAATCAACTCATTAAATCTATTTTCAACTTTCAAACATCCATTAAATAGTCAAAAACTATGAAATTAAATCGAAAAAAAAAATTTCGAGCCTTGATAAATTTTTAGACAAGATAAAATTAAAAAATATCTTAACAACATGCCTAGGCGCACCATAGTGATTCACAGTGCGCTTGTATTTAGGTCCAAAGTGAAATGAACAATTTTTTCCTTTATTAATTTTATTGTAATTAGTATATTGGTCTGCTTTCGCCATGGATTTAGATCAGTATTTTTTAAAATATAAAAGAAAATATTAAGAGTATAGAGAATTTATTAATAGTGCTATTAAACATGATCAAGTGGGTTAATTTTGAAATCTCTAGACTCAACTCTTTGTTTAACTCAAGTTTTTAATTAAACCGTGTGAGAGCTAGTTCAACTTAAATTGATCAATTTCATAGGTTCAAATGCAACCTTGATGATCAAGAAAAACACGACTTAGTTTTTTTTAAAACTTCAAGATGATAATTTTAAAAAAATATATCGAGATAATGATCGATCTCACCCCTCCATGACCTAAGTTATGGACTCTATTAAGTTTATTAATTTTTTTTCTATAAATATTTTTATTTAATTATATGATAAAAATAAATTCTCATAAAATTAAGCGCCAACCTAAATAAATATTTATTTGAAACACTTATCCCTAGAAAGCAAACAAAAATAAAAGTCACATTCTCAACCATCTCAATATTAAAAAATAAAATCGATAATTTTTTTTTAAATCATAATAAAAATTCAAAAAAATAAAGAAAACAAAACGCTATGGATTACTATTATCATTCACAATGCAATATGTGTGGGTGAACAATGGTTTCCTCATCTCCTTTAATTTTTGTTACTTTATAAATTTTAATAACATGACTTTAAAATTATTTTTTTAACTATATGAAAAAAATTGATTATAAAAAAAATAAAGTTCAATTAATAAAAAAAATAACCCACCAAACCCGTAAACCAAGGCAATTTGCGTTACCTTGACAAACCCGTACACTATGCTAACCTCATATAAAGACAAAATAAATAAATAAATTATAAAGCTAAATTCTCAATAATCTCAATTTTAAAAGATGAAATATACAAAAATAGATTTGAAAAAAAATCATAAAAAAATAATAAAAAAAAGCAAAACATTATGGATTACTATTGTAATCCACAATGCAATGATTGTTGGGTGAATAATAGTTTCCCCCACAACCTTTAATCTTTGTTAATTCATAAAGTTTAATAACATGATTTTTTTAAAAAACTATTTTTTTAATAACATAAGAAAAAAATATACTATAAAATAATCAAGTTCAATTAAAAACATACACTACATCCATAAACTAGGTTAACTTGGATTACCCTGACAAATTCACAAACCACGTTAATTTTATAGAAATATAAAATAAAAAAAATTATAAAATTAAATTTTCAATCATCTCAATATTAAAAAAATAAAATCGATAAAAATAATTTTAAAAAAATTATAATGAAAAAAAACAAAAACTAACTATATGTAAAGAAAAAAACACAATGCAATAAACATGATAATAATGTGTTTTCTTTGAAAAAAACTATACTGCTTTCCCACGTCGTTTAACTTTTTTTATAATTTTAATTGCAAATGCAATGGTGAGATGTGTAGCCGGCAAAAGGACATGCATAGGGAGGAATCTCGAAGACTTTCTCGAAAAGAAAAATGGAGTTTTGTTTGGCTTCTCATTACTATCTTTTATTTTTTTTGACATGTGATTACTTTTCCAGTTCTGCCCTTTTCACCTCTTGGAAAAAGTGGCTTCGGATATCCACTGCGTGATTCTTTTGTCCCAAAGAGTATGGAATTGTGGTTGTGAATTGGCGAGGTGTCCATCGACGCCGACCACCTTTCTTCATATCTGAATTTGGCGGGGCACCAAATCAAAATGGATTGCAGGTCTAAATCATTAAAGTATGTTAATCATAGCAAACATTGCAGTATCACATGCTCTGTCTCAGATTATCAATTACTAGAGGCAATGGCCCCATGAATATTGAAAATGTTTTGTTGGATAATCTGTCTCTAAAATAGAGGGTTGTGCGGATTGATGTAGCTTATCCAGATAGCTGTCTGCTTCTCTTTTTCCTACTCTTGCACGGAAATGGAACGATTTTGTTAGATTGGGAATGGAAAGTCTTTTCTCCTCCATGATTATGATCTTTCATCCTACCGACATAACTCTCACCCCCTCGTTCCTTTCCTTTGCTAATTAGAGGGTGGAGTAAAGCCTCTCTCCAGTGTTGCAGATGTGGAATTCCCCAGCTAACAGGAGGGGCTAATCGCCTTTCGGTTGTATTTAGAACAAAGCTCGTTCTGAGATTTCAAGGAACACACGTCCTCAAAATGACGATTTTATGCCAACAAGCCTCAGCAAGTCTTGAATTCAGACCTCCATTTTGTCAAGGAAAAGAAGAAAAAAAAAACACAACATCTTTAACATTACTGATCCTCGTACAAAGTTAAGCATAATGTTATATGATCACAGGATGCCATCCACGTTCTACTAAGAACAATGTCGTTATGCACATCATACAGATTAGATGGGGCCAACGAAAACAAAATATTAATCGTGGAAGCGGTTGACATATAATGGTTTAACCAAGTTCTCCAAGTTGCCGGATCATACCATGAAAGGGACGGAGAACAAAATTAACTAGTTTGACATTGATCTCATCTCAGCCCAGCTGCTTGAAAGTGTGTGCTGAATTACCCAGCGTGAAACAATATGTAAAGATTAAATCCACACGTATATTGAGGAGGTAAGTTATGTTGAAATACTTACTCCTGCTGTAGTTCTAAAAGCTGTAATCTTTAAAATACTATAAAAGCAACCCAAATTTGTGAAGATTTTCAGCAGTTAATACTTTTAACTATTCCCTACCAAAAGCTAGTTTAGCTATGTGCGTCAATCAGTCTACATTTTGCAAGCTTCTTTCCCTGGAAAAGGTATCGAAGCACAGCAATGGTAATATCCGTTCTCATCATACACAAAGCGCTGTGAAAGATGAGCTTCGGGGATAACATACTCCCCCCAATCCTCTGATCCGAACTGCTTGAATATGCCCCTTGCATCAAAGGAATCATTCTTGCTTTGTCTCTTCCTGAGATTTTCAGTTCATCATAGATTAGAAATACCAAACAGATGAACAAAAGCCAATAAAAACTAGATACCAAGTAGGCCAAGAAAAAAGGGTAAATCATTAATAGGTGTTAGAGAATAATATAATTCATATCTTAGGACCTCACCTAACAGTTTAAGCTTTTGGGTTGAGATGGTTCTTTGACATGGTATCAGAGCCTTGATGACCAAGTGGTCTAGAGTTCAAATCTCACCATCCCCATTTATGTGATAAAAATTAAGCATAAGGTAATGTGGGTCTGTGCAAGTTTCAAGCCCAAAGGGCTTTCACTTGAGGGGGTGTGTTAGAGAATAATATAATTCATATCCTAGAACTTTACCTAACAGCTTAAGCTTTTGGGTTGAGATGGTTCTTTGACAATAGATCCATGGGATTTTACTAAAGATTTAGACTTCAGTTCCCAACCTTTTAAAATCCATTCTTTGATCCCAAAGAAGTAAAAAGAATAATTTTGAATTTTGAAGTTTCAACACTTAGTAAAAATTAATTTTACCCTAAAGAAAATGCAAAACGAGCAAAAAGAAATAAAATCAGTACCCTTTCCTGTTCCTTGCGTTCATCACTGTGGCATGCAACTGCATTTCAAGGAGACAACATAAATTGATATTAGTAGTTCCAAAACCAAACCTATATGAAATAACGGGAACATAGACTGAAACAACTACGCAACCCCACTATGCATCAGGTCCAGTATGTTCAGGTTTACGAGTGACCAAGTCTATTGCTAGGAGCTAAGCAAGCATGCCATGATTGCTGCTTGAAAAAATACACCATTATGCTCTACTTGAAAGGTTAGAAAGCACTATAGATAGCCAAAGCACATGGTAGAAACATTTTTATTCCTCCAAATTTAACATTGACATATAAGCAATGACCATATGAGGCCAAAAGGTCAGTAACATACCTTTAACTTATGCTTAGCATCTTTCTCTAGAACAAGTCCAGCCTCAACAAATGCATCAATGATGACTTCTAAGAAAGCTAAGGAAATTCAAAAGACTCCTCCATTCAAGTGAAAGAAACACCTTCAAATCTAATGGAACTAAGAATCATTTTTTTTTCTCTTTCCTGTTTTCTTTTTCCAGGTGCAGCAAACAGTGAAGTGGCACCAGATTATTGATGCTTAGATAATTAGGATACGACATGCACGTAAAAGTCGGTCTTCACTCCCGATTTCTTCAACAGGAGCATATAGAACACGAGCTCTGGACAAAGACCCTCTCATGGTATCCTACCAAGGGATAAGAGTGCAAATTTTAGTAGGTAATAGCTGGCTTAAGGACATAATAGAAGGACATGAAGACAGCAATCCACCCATCACACTGATGTTAAATAAGCCATCTTTTTTCAGAGGACAACCCACTAGAACTTCAAAGCATCATACACTTATTTACCAAGGATAGAGCTTGAGATTCGAAAGGCCAATGTATCCTACTATGGATCCAAAAACAAGAAGAATCAATTCAAGACATATTCTACTTACCAGCCCTTTAAGCCTGATGGAGACAGGTTGATTATCCAAGGCATCAATCACTTTTGATGAGATACTCTAAACACACATGCAGTGATTTATTAGAACCACCATTAGATAATACCAACCTTATTTAACACAAACATACCTTTAAAACATCTGAAGCTGCATTGACTCGCTCCTTGTTCCACAACTTCAACATGAGTACAGTCAAGTGAAATGTTGCAGGTTTAATGAATATGGTCTTGTCTATTCCAAAGTCTGTCAAGTAACGCATAAATCAATAAGATTTCATTTAAGTATATGAGAGAAGGGAAAAAAGTGATTGCCAAAAGAAATAGAAGCAAGTTAGTTTAGGTAAAATTGGCTAACAGTAAAGTAAGCATTTTATTTTCATCTTTTTGTGTGACTAGGAATAAACAAATTGGAAGCAAGACTTTGAACACGGGAAAATGGATTATCAGCAATTTTATAGGGCCCAAAGTTTAAAAAGTGGGTATAGAACTATATGCTATTATAGGGGACACCAGGATAATCTCTGAATTAACCTGGTGAACTTGAATCCTACCAGAAGCATTAGGCAACCTTCGTGGTTTAGGAGGATAACTAACAAAAGGTATGCTAGTTAAATCCACTTTAACATGGTTGTCATCTTCAGCTTTAAGTTCAACAGCTTCATCATCTCCTTCAATTAGTTCTTGACCCTTATTTTTGATGTCTGCAGTGTCTTCATTATAATCCCTTTCCACATTTGCATCTACAGAAACATAATTAATTCCCAGTATGGAGTTCTGAAAATCAACTAGCTTATCAACCAATTCAGGGTATATTCCCAATGGAAGTGATACGAAGTGAGAGTAGTCGAGATCTGTTTTAATTGCCTGTGATTTTACCCACAAAGAGAAGAAAATATTAGTAATCTGTCAAGCATGTATATTAAAAAAAAAAAAAACAAATGAAGCACTCCAAAAAATACCATATGCTTTTTGTGCGAGATTTTTAGATGGAAACAGGGAGAGGAAAAAAAAAAAATGTGTGTCGCCTGCATCCAATGACAGATGCCAAAACTTGACATTCACTAGCGAAGCACACCTTTTACAACCCACGTACTTTTCTCTCCTCAACAATCAACATGGCATTTATCAGACTACTATATTGATTGGATTTGTTCACTACAGCACATTCATGTCAGTCATGAACTACTAGAGTAATTAAAAGAAAAGTTAACCATCAAACTAGGTCTCAAATGTGTCAAATGATAATGGAATGACTTGAAGGAACAAGTGAATTTTTTGAACCCACAATGACTTGTAACTGACCTCATCAATAATAGCTTGTATCTTTTCTGAAGCTCTTGTCACACAATCAGTTGAAATGCCTTCAATGACTGCAGAGGATAACATGTCAAGTAGTGAACAATCACAGCCAAAGTTGTGGTCACCACGTTCAAATGTATTGATCAAAATTGTTAAATTCAAGCATTAACATATTAGGACAGGTCATGATACCATCCTGGAAGACATGGTAACACCCCTGAAGTTTCAAAGAGACAAACTGGCTGTAACATTTGCTTACAAGCAAGACAATTTACTTTCAATCAGGAAAGCTTACCAATTGATTCTTCATTCTTTGATGATGGAAAAACAATCTTAACAGCCATCTCCACTTCAATCCTTTTTTGAGCAGATCCTCTGAGTAGGGAGCTTATAAGTACAGGTGAATATCGATGTAACTTATGTTCAAATTAAAGATAGAAGAAAAAAAAAGTTGAGCTGAAATTCATACACTTTTCCTTTAATGAATTGAATCAGAGAAGCATCCACCTTCAAAGCAAAACACAGAAATGAGATAGAAAAAATTAAAACATTAGAGAAAACAACAAGATAGCAATAATTACTGGATGATTAAGGTGTTCGCAGGTAGATAGTACTTAATGACAAAATTCACAATAGGCTTCACAAGGTCTAAGCGTCATATCTTTACCGTATTTAGGTTTCATTTTAAAGTTTGCAGCAGTTGGAACTGATAGAGATGGTTAATACAATCTTCAAATGGGTAACAAAGTTTTCCAGCTATAACGCAAAATCTTGGAAAGCCAGAGTCTAGCAACATATATCAAGGAATTTGAGAATTAGAAGAGAAATGGACCATGTACAATGAAGTAATATCAAGGTGAGTAATAGAAAAGAATAACACATAAGATCAAAGTTGAGAGAAGCCATTAAAGAACTACTGTGAAGACTACAGGAGGGTTAGGGAAGAAATCTATACTTAATCCCAACATTGCACCATCAGATATTCTATGCAAGACAGGATACTTTTTGTAACAGCACATTCTGCGAGGCAGTTTCTTAAGAAAGCAAGACATGCACTAATAAAAAGAAAACTAATGAGTGAGAACTAAGGCAACGGTTATTCATGTTATTCAGATCAAATTCCTTGCATGAAAATACAAGCAGATGAAAAGTCCCACTTCAAAATGAGAGAGCATAACGTGTGTAAACTATTTAAACTTGAACGAGTAAAAAGCTACCTGAAGCGAAAGTGAATGCTTCCCAGCAGAAAGCATGGGCTCAACACAATCATCCAGCACACAAGAGCTGATGGTTGAGTCAGAATTATCAGTCACTACTTGAGCAACCTTTATCACTTCTTGAACATGATGTCCATCTTCTGACTTATTTGCAACATCTTTGACCAGGGATTCTGCAGATTTACATTAAATAATTCATAAGCAACACCAGAGTGCAAATCGTTTAAGACAAACAATTAGTAACGCCAAGCATATACTCTAACAAACACAACGTTTTGAAACAGACTGCTTTGTTGACAAAGGCCGATCCATGGTCAACTATCAGCTGAGAAGCAATAGGGTCCATTTAGTAGTAAAAAAGTATCAGCTTTATGGTTTATTGTTGTAGCAAGAATTATATATCAATAAGAAGAAGAAAAGAGAGAGTATAATGGCATGCAGCATTGAAATTGCTCATAAAACTTGAAAACAAAATGGTTAGTCTTGTAATTAAATAATGAAGAAGAATGGTTTCAGAAGGCATGAAAAGTGTATTAAAGAGGAAAGAAAAACAAACCTCCAATATTAGAAGAAGAAGAAGAAGAAGAGACAGAGACGGGTCTCCATTGAAATTGACCAATACCAGCTGCTTTGTGCTGCTGCTTCTTCTTCTTGTAATTCTTGTTCTTATCCATCACAGAATTATCCTTGCCAACCCCACTAATCCTTTTCTTGTTATTTAATTAACAACACAAACTTAAAATTACTATTGTTGTCATATAAACATTAAAAACAGAACAACAAAAGAGAAACAACAAACCTCAAAGTAAGTAAGTGACTTCGATTTCAGATATGATGTGAGAGCGCAGTCAACTCTGTTTCCCAGGTAACAAATTCAAATCTCTTCTTCTACTATCAACACTGACAAGAAGAGACACCACCCGCTGCAGCTGCTAGCAATCACTCGTCGCAATCTTCTTTGTTCTTGTTCTTGTTCTTGTTTTTTGCACAGGTCGTTCTTCTCCTTTTCTTTTATGATACCATAGATTCGTCAACAACCCAATCCAACCACTGTGTTGTTAAACTTTTCCAAAGTTTACCCACCCTAGTTCCATCACTAACCTTAATCACGACATGGTCTCCTTTTTCCTTTTCCTTTTCGAACCACTCATCTTAGAAAGTAACATCACTTGCATTCATTTTAGAAACACGCCCTTTAATTTCATTAGTCAAGTAAACTGACTGACATCATTTTTTATTGTTGTCTTCACTAAACAAATGTACACACACGCAACCTTTTATTCACTAAACAAATTCACATTTTATCTTGTTGTCAACATCCTTATACATTGTATCAAATGCGTATCAAAAGAGTTCATACATAATATACGTAAGGACCCATGCACAAAACTACCCATTGAAAAGGTTACGATAACAAAACTCAAGACACACTTCAAGTTAGCACCCTCACTTCACTTTGTTTGGAAACCTGCTACCCAAGCTGTCTTTCTTTCTCATTTAAAATAATTTATTAATTGTTAACGAGTATAACTCAAAGAATAATTAAATTAATAAGCATGAGAAACTTTAAAGAGTTTTCACCATTTAAGCCCAGCAACGTATTGACATCAAATTGCACAATGGATGACAGTTCAATTTTATATCTTTAATTTAATCGTATGCTACCTTAAAGGCAATACATGTAGCATTTAGGTGGTCACAATTTCATAGGAAACAAGTTCTCTTTTTCACATATCATGTGCAATTATGTCAGGGCAAAACACACCATTCACTTTAATAGAACAAATCATTGTTCAATCTTTTAAAAGCATACTCTTAATTAATAATTATCATATGAAGTTTGCATCCAAACAATTAGGTTAGAATTCATATATCAATTCTATATATTAATCAAGCATTTAAGAGAATTCTCCATATAAAAACATAATAAACAAAAGAATTTATAAATACCTATTAATTTAATCACTCAATACTCTACAAAATGATTTTTAGCTTTTAAGGTTGAGAAGTGGAGGGGGAAAAATGAAGATAATAAAAATGATAAAGGATTATAGTATTAAAGTCTCATGTCTTTCTCAAGCTTATAAGTCTCTTCATTTTTAGAATGGTTTCTCATAATATTTTCACAATACAAACCTTGTTCTTAATCCTTTTGATCTATAAAGCTAATATCTTTGTGGGTTTCTCATTATAGGTTAGGTTGTCTTGGAGTTCAAATGATTATATTGGTAAAACATGGGATAGATCTGAATGATGCTTTTTCAGCATTGACACATGAAAAATATTATGATTTTTGTCTAGTTTGAGATGTAATGCTAATTTATATGCTAGTGGTCCAATCTTGTCTAAAATCTCGTACAAACCTATATATCTAGAGCTTAATTTCCATTTCTTTCCATATCTTATAATATGTTTCCATAAGACACTTTCAGGAACACCTCATCACCTACTTTGTACTTAATATCCCTACATTTGAAGTTAGTGTATGACTTTTTATCTATTGCTTGTAAATTTTAATTTATTTTTTATCATTTGAACTTTCTCTACAATCTTTTACAC
>Ga0325405_1001933_pt1 | contig 21296 bp, 17 predicted proteins | sample PopdelMetagenome_21_FD_205663 | JGI IMG/M metagenome (GOLD analysis project Ga0325405, IMG submission 205663) | Populus deltoides microbial communities from Bellville, Georgia, United States - Xylem-Control-R2 | ecosystem: Host-associated > Plants > Phyllosphere > Stem > Wood/Secondary xylem...
TTTTTCAATTTCATTCTCATTCAACTTTTTAATTTGTAAGATTTGTTCCTCATTATTTTAATAAACTTGAGAAAAATAAAACATTAATAAGTTATTTTCCAGCTGACATAACCAAATACTGGAAAATGTTTTCCAACTTATTTTCCATTACACTACCAAACATCAGAAAATAATTCACTTTTCCGGAATTCACTTTCCAAAAAAAACTACTTTCTAGCAAACAAATGAGGCCTTATAGTTAACAGAACTTTAAACCCCAAAAGGAAAATAGTTTTGATTAATTGTGGATTATAATAGTGGAATTATATTTTTACCCTTCAAAAAAACTACTCAAAACTGTTCATTTTTCATTTTATCTTTGTTCGTGGTATCTCAGTCTTTCCATAATTTTTTGCACAATTCAATTACTTGGCGACCCTTAAAAGAAAAAAAAATTATTGCCCTTGGAATTAAAAAGTCTTAGGTTTTGCTTTAGGGGCATGTTAGTATTTTCATATTGGTTTTTTTTTGTAATTAACATGTGGTCCCAAGGGTGATTTGGTGATTTTTTAATTAAAAAATATTTAAAAAAGAAAAGTCGATGGCACATTCATGGAATGTACCAGCGAGTACGCTACTCCGCCGTCTTTAAATGGTGTGTGTTGTGGCTCAAGATATGTAAAAACTAGTTTCCCTAGTGTTTTTCAATTCACAGCGACAAAGGCTACCTCTTCTTACAGCACATGAGACTTAATTCCTGACAATTTGGTGGTGATTGACTTCTTTTCTCTTATTTTTTTTATTTTCTCTTTCTTTCTCGATTTTTATGTGCCCTTGCAACATTTCACAAAAACCCTTCAAGTTTTTTTCCAATAGGATTTGGTCCCTACTTTTTTAATTGCTATTTCTTTTATTTGAATTACTTTAATGAATTGAATTTTTTTTCGATTTCATCCTCCACCAATTTTTTTCATTTTAAATTTGTTCTCATTCTTTTGATTATTATTTAATTTATTTTTGATGGTTTTTGGAATTGATTTTTTTTTTTTTTACAATTTCATCCTCCTTCATTGTATTTACATATTAAATTTTATTCTCATTCTTTTGATTGCTATTTTTTAACCTTAAATTTTTTTTAAATTTTAATTTTTTTATTTAATCCTTCAACCTTAAATTGAGCTTTTTGATTGACTTCATGTCTAAGATTTAACGGGTTATAAATTTGAAAAGTTAACTCAAGTTTAGGAGAATCGCTCGAGTTCATTTGTTGTTTTTTTTAAGCTCATGTATTTCATATTTTTTTAAATAAATTGCTCGATATTCATTTTAAAAAATATATCATCAAGTATATCACCATCTCCATTCATTTTATTATTTTTTTAAGGTTAGAAAAAATAAATTAACCCACAAACATAGTGTAAGGTATTAAATCATTTGTTTTTTTTATTTTTTCTTAAACTCATGTTTTTTTTTGGTTTTATCCTTCGACACTTGATTTATTTGAGGATTGACCTCCTTTTTTTTTTGTTTCTATATGATTTCTCACTAATTTTAAAAAATAGCATGGGTTATCTCAGGTCTTTTTATTTATTGTTCATTGTTATTTTTTTTTAATCATATTATTAGACTAACTCATCTTAATGGATCAAATCAAATCAATTACGCTAGTCTTAAATTTTTCTTTCTTCTTTAAAAACATTGGTTTAAGCCTCTTTATAGCGTAAGACACTATTCTAGGTTAGCTCAAGTTATTTTTTTAATCTTTTTTAATTAAATTTTTTTATTTTTATTTCACACCCTTAATATTTGGTTGATTTTAATTAGAGTTTTTAAATTTTTTTAATTTAAATTTCATGATGTTATCACGAGCTCATGTCCCATATTAAGAGTTTCACATATTGAACATGAATGGCTCTAATCGATCTAATATGTTAGCATCTCAATATATATATTTTTTTAAATGTTATACGGTGTGTCATGATCTTAATATTTTAAAAATTAGTCATCCACTGTATATTGGACTTCGGACTTCTGACTTCATAGTGTTTTTATATTTTTTATAAGGTTATAAAAAAAAGATCAAACTCGTAGCATAACACGAGTTAAAAATTAGACAGTACTAAATAAGTAGATCATGCAAGTCAATCTATTAGAATCTCAACCATTTCTGATATTCAAGAAATATATATATATATATATATATATATATATATATATATATATATATATTTGTTTTTGACAATGCTCTTCTTAAAATAATAACATGTAACTATGTTTATTTTAGGTGTGTAATACATATAAAATTTTGTAATTATATTTCAAAATAGAAAAATTATACTCTGGTCACAAAAATAGCAACAAAAGAATATCAGGAATGACAAATTAAATACTAAATATGATAGGGAAGTGATGAAGAGGGAGAGATCTCTGGTCCCTAATCATGTGAGTTTTTTTAAAAAAAAAAACTTCTTTTGCTTGTCACATGCTTTATATATAGAACTTATAGTCTTTCTAAATCAAATCATGTGCATGATTGACTATATTAATTTTTTTAAAAAAAATAGACTAAAAAATTGGAAACTTAATTATTTTATAAAGATAAAATTGACTAAATTAAAAATATAAAAATATATTAGAAACATATATCATGATATAAGGATAATAAGTCCTAATCAGATTCTTGAATCAAAAGTTATAGTTTGATGAAGCTATAGTGCCCATTTGCTCTTTCAAGCTTATTTTTTGACTTACAAACGCCAATAACTTTCTTTTCTAGTGAGGAACTTAATAGATACCAAGATGTACTTAAAATAAATCCAAAACATGTGCACAACTGGCTCACTGAGATTTTTTTTATTTTTAACTTTTAATAATTGATTTATTAAAAAATAATCTTTATAATTTGTTTTAATTTATTTTTGTATGGTTATTACAGTCTTGTGATTTTGGTCTTGAATTTGGCAAATTAATCTAGATTGACTTAATCATTTTGTTTTTTACTTTCAATAAATTTATCTTGATCTCATGATCCGGGTCATAAGTTTAGCAGGTCAAATTTTCTTGTTAATTGTTTTTCAATTTCATTATTTAACATTGAGTTGATTGGAAATTAAATTTCATAATTAGTTTTGATTTTTTTTTATATGAGTTGTAATGGTCTCATGATCCGGATAATGGATTTGATAAATTAACCCAAGTTGATCCGAATCGATTCAATATGTTGTTCTTTCAATATCATTATTTTTTTTTAAATATAGTCTTGATTTTTTCTGAAACAAATTATGTTTTTACTTGTTGTTTGTATTATTTTTGAACCCATCAAATTAATCAAATCACGACAAATTAACTCTATGATTCAGTTCTAAATATTTATAAATGTTCAAAAAAAATTTGATCATGCAATTGTAGTATAAATCAATGGTATAGTTATGAGTAGTAAACAAAAGTTGACCATCAGTCAGCACAATCAAACAAAAATAGAAAAGGAAATCAATACCAAAAAGCTCTTCTTTTTTTTAACCTAGTTTCTCTTTGACCTGAGTCAACATTTCTAAACTATAACCCAAGTCATGCCTTGATTATTTTGATAACTTTATTTTTTGAAATTTATTTTATTATTTAATTAAATGTTCTAATTAATGTAATTTTTTGTTACCATACAATGGTTTTTTCATCGGCCATAATTTATTAAATCAAAATCAAAATAAATCATAATTAGAAAAAATATTCTAAAAATCTAGAACAATTTAAACTAAAAAGGAAAGAATGTGTATTTTTAATCAAAAACTTAATTTCCTTGTTTATGTTTTTTTGGTAAAATCATGTTAAATATCTATTAAAAAATAATAGAAACATAAATTTTATTTTCATCAATATTCATGAGTTTTTTTTATACATATTAGGTATATAATAATTGAAAAAGAGATTATCGAAAATTTTCATAAAAACCTATGACATTATATAAGAACTATACCAAATTTGAAAATAATAATTTAAATATTGTTTTAACCATTTTATTTATAATACATTCCAATCAAATTAAAAAACAATAAAAAAAAAATCATAGAAAAAGGCTAAGCTTCTAGGCCTAAAAGATTAGGCTTGTGTTTTAGGCCCAACAAAGAAAAGGCCTAGCACACACGCTGGCCTTCTTTTTTTATTATTATTATTATGTTTAAGAATAGATAACGTGTTATCCATCCTTTTATTTAAAAATAAAAAAATAAAACACACGATATGTCGTCTACTAAATCGGTTTTCAATCACTGAAGAAATAGCTAGAAAGTCAAGCCAAGGGTTTTTCAAACCCAAAGATCTATTTTCAATTTATTTTCATCTAAAATATCTAATAAACACCCTAAGAATCTTTATAAACCAATTACTTACCTCAAAAACCCTAATTTGGTTTCAAAATACAAAATTAAATTGAATAAAAAAATCTTTCTTAACTTTGATCTACTTTTTCTAGTGATATAAAAGTTTAAAACACCTTAATGACATACTTCTCCTTAAAAGAAAATTATCAACACCAAAATCAACATTTTTCATCGATGGAATATGGATAACCGACTACTTTCTCCTTTTTTTTCTATTTTCCATCAACTATATCTCTCTTATCTCAAACTCCAGATACTGAAATATAAGATAAATAAAGCTTAGGATTGAAAAGTAAAATCCTTAAACTAAAATCTTAAAACTCAACAAGCATGCTTTGACAAATTTTAAACTAGATTGTTAAGGACACTTGTTAAAGTGCTTAGAATTTGATTTAGATGAAGATATTTTGTTTTTAATGACTAATTCTTTATCTTCAATGCTTTATTACTCGTCTTTTATTGCAAACTAAATCATTACAATTAGTCCTTCAAAATTTCAATAACACCACATTGATTAGTTACACTACTAAATAAGATCTACAAATTTTAGAACATGTGACTCAAAATCCCTTTATAATATAATAGAACTTAAGCTTTATAGTGGAATGGAAAAAAAAAAAGGAAAAATCATAGCATAAACTTAAATAAAAGTATTTTAAAAAAAATTAGGTGAAGAAAAGTCCAAAATATATGTAAAAAACCTTTCCTTCCGCCATTATTTATAGTGAATTTTAGAACCAAAACTAATGTAGAATATAATTTTGGTAATCATTAGAATTAATTTTATCTATCTTTTTTCTTAAGAGTTTTTATTGATTTCTTTTATTTACAACTTTCTTTATTTTCCTACACTTTAGATTTTTATAATCCCTCTCTCTCTCTAAACTCATGTATTTCTTTATTCGATGGTGTTTCTTAGAATAGATAACCCTTTCTAAGTGTTCAAAATTTAAAGTCCTCACTTCTCGTTTAATAAAAGTAGTTATTATCTCGTTACAAGTTTAATCTTAGATAGATTTAATTGGTAACATATATGTGCCACATATTCAAGATGAGGTTTTGATAATAACATGTCACATTAAAAAACAACTAAAAGGCCTTAGTGTTTTCCTATGGCATATGATTAGAAACATTGTGGATTTAGATAATGTATTGACTATTTTGATATTTATTGCACTTAATAATTGCCTTGGCAACATGGGTAAAGTCGTCTTTTTCAGGGGATTCAAATGTCATTTATCAATTGATTGAGAAAAATTTAGTCGTTCATTGTTTTTTATGTACAATAAAATTAATTTCTTGCCCTTAAAAGCTAAAAATATTGGCCTTTCATCCAGGGATATTTTTGTCTTTTCCTATTTATTTGCACAATAAAATGATGTTGAAACTTAAAAGCTAAAAAATATTGACCTTGGAAAGAGAGGTTTTGTTGTCTTTACATATTTTTTATACAGTAAAATGACATATTTAACCTTTGACTTAAAAAAATCTAAGGCTAGGTAGGGAAGCTGTTTTGGTCTTTGCAACATGGTTTTTTTTATATAATATTCATACGCCTTTTAAGGCCTATTTAGTAATTTGCATTGTTAAAATATTAATAAATCAATTAAAAAAGCTAACACGTGCTGCGCAGCGTCTGTGCATCATCATCCTTTGCTCCGTTTCGGAGGCATGTGGGGAGTATTCTGGTGGTCAAAAACAACCAATTGTCATCTCATTTAACGTGTAAGGTGGTTGCGCAAATGCTAGAGTGGCGTGTTAGGTCAAGTTGACAGCGATTCGACGACGATGAACTTTTTTCTTCCTCCCCCTTTTCTCTCTCTCTCTCTCTCTCTCTCTCTCTCTCTCTCTCCTGGGACTTGGTATTTGTGTCGAGCCTTTAAAAATTCAATTGTGTCCTTCAATTTGTATTTATTTTGAATTTAGTCCTTATTCTTTTGATTTTTATTTGTTTTGATTTTAATGCTTCTTGAAGTTTTTTTTTCAATTTCATCCCTTAACATTTAATTTCATTTAATTTTTATATCCAATCTGGTTCTCATTCTTTTGATTGCTATTTTTTTATCTTTTGCATTTTTTTAATTTTTTTCCTTTAGGATTTCTTTTTTCATTTTATTTTGTTTCCAATTTTGGTCCTCATTTTTTTATTGTTATTTTTTTAATCTTTTTCTTCACTTATTTTATTTTTCAATTTAATCCTTAATTAGTTTATTTCAATTACTTTTTGTGCAAGGTTTAGTCCTTATTGTTTTAATTTTTGTATCATTGAGAATTTTGCTTTATAATTTCTTCATGTCTACCTATTACAGGTAATTTCAGTCTCATAACCGGATTCACTAGTTTCCACTAATTCGGTCTTTTTTAAAATCTTTTTTAATTTTTTTTATTTTCATCATTTGACATTGACTTATTAGGCCTTAAATTTCATAATTTGTTTTGCTTTTCTTTTAGTGAGGTTATCCATGTTTCACATCTTAGTCGCAAGTTAGTCGAGTTAAACTTGGCTGACTCGATTTTTTTTAAATTGATTTTTTTAAAATTTTTATCATTTGCTATTAAATTATTGACCCTTGAGCGTTGTGATTTTTTTTCACTTTCCTTTATGCGGGGTGGTCAAGTTAACACGTGTTGGCTTGTGTTTTTTTTTCTTTCATTTTCTTATTTTACTTCAGTCTTTTTTTTCTAAGTTTTTTTAATAAAAAAAATTAATTTTTAGATCCATATATCATATCGCATTTGATAAGTTTGTAAAGCTAACCAAACTTGATTTGGGTTTTTTTCTTTGACGTATTTTTTTTACTTTTATCCTTTTATATTTGGTTATCAAACCTTGAGTGTTGTGATTTTTTTTACTTTTATTTTTTTAAAATTTTTTTAAAAAAATTATCTTGAACTCATATATTAAATCACATATTAATCAAGTTGGTCTGAATTTACTTTATCGTTGTCTAGACATCTATATTTATTTTATAAAACTAAGGCATGGAGTAGCCCGGAGAAGCATTATATATATAGCTAAAAGAGATCAGTGTTTTACTGTGGACTGCACATGCAGTCCACAGTAAAACACTGATTTTCCCTGCAGATTTATGTTTTTTTTTTTAAGTTATTTCTTTTGGCTGTTTTTTTATGCCTTTTGAAAAATTATTTTTTACTTTTTCTTTTTTTTTTAGCAAATTGTTTTCTTTAATTTAGTTTATTAATGTTTTATTAATGTTAAATTTTTTTATTTAGTTATCAGACTTTCATGACATATTTTCTAGATTTAACGGGTTAACCTGATTTGACATGTTAACCTAAAATATATATTTTTTGCTTTTTAATTAATTTTTTTTAGTTTAGTTTAGTTATTAATGTTAAATTTCTTTCTATTTAGTTATTAGATTTCCATGACATATATCCCGAGTTTCACGGGTTAACCTGATTTCACGAGAGAACCCAGTTAATTATGGGTTGACCCATTAATTTTTTTATTTATTTTTAATTTCATAAATTTTTTTGTTTAATTTAGTTTGTTAATGTTAAATTTTTTTTATTTAGTTATTAGACTTTCATGACTCAAATTCTGAGTTTAACAGGTTAACACGATTTGACGAGTTAACCCGAATTTGTTTTTTGTTTTTTGATTTTTTTCTTTTTAATTAATTTTTTTCATTTAGTTCAGTTTGTTAATGTTCACATTTTTTTTATTTAGTTGTCAGACATTCATGACACGGATCCGGGGTTTAACGGCTTAACTTGGTTTGACAAGTTAACCTGATTTTTTTTTGTTTTTTTTTTTAAATTAATTTTTTTCGTTTAATTTAAATTGTTGATGTTAAATTTTTTTTCTATTTAATTATAAAACTTTTATGACACGGATTCCGGGTTTGACAGGTTAACTTGGTTTAATGAGTTAGTTCAGTTAATTCTGGGTTAACCCATTAATTTGTTTTTTCATTTTTAATTATCAAACTTTCACGATGCGAATTCAAGGTATGACGAGTTAACCCAATTAATTCATATATTTTTTTCTTTTTATTCATTAGTTTTTTTTCTTCCTGTTGGTTTTTTTTCTTTGTTTTTTTCCTTTTAACTAATCTATTTAATTATCACACTTTTATGACATGACCTTACAGTCAGACCCACGTCCAATGCTATTGGGTCTGGTATTGCAGTCCAGACACTTTTATGCTAAGGGTTAACCCAAGTTTAATGTTATTATTAATATTATAAATATTACTCTTGGATCAAGCGTTGCAACCAAATCTAAGACTCTTACGTAAAACTTTACAAAAAAACTTAATATTTTTAGATCTTATTTTTTTAAAAAATATAAAAAATAATTGACCCGCGTCATCACACGGGGTATATAACTAGTAGAAACTAAAGATGCTATAACATATGGATGATAAAGAAAGAATGAAGACTTGGTGGGCTTAATCCACATAAAAAAGAGCACGAAGCTTTGATCAAGATAATTCAAAGAGACATATGCAAAACCCGTTTAAAGCCCAGTAGAAATCAAAACCTTAGAGAAGTCCAAAAATTAAAAAAGAAAAAAAAGAAAAAAAAAAAGAGAGAGTAAAGAAACCGATGTTTTGATAATGTGAACGTAATTAGACTACCGGGTCTTTGCTTCGTTGTCAATGGAGTTTGCATTTATTGTGAATCGTTTCAGCATCAGGAGGATTAGGACCTTTGATTGGCTGCACTCCACAATCCAAAGCCGACGACTTGGAGTGTGGAATATGAAAGTCTTTCTGGCCTGTACCGGCTCCATCTTACCGGCGACGCTAATTCAAGTGGGGCCTGACCCTCCCTTCCTCCCTCTCTCCATGATTTCTTCATCTGCATGTGAATAATTGGACCGAGGAGATTTCAATTCTAGTTACTTGATAGAGGAATCATTTTCTCTAGTGGAAAAACTGGTACCCCAGCGAAGCCCACAAACATGATTTTTTTTTTGGTCCATCCAATAATCATAAAACTGCTGGGTAGGGAGGAGAAGGCACCAAGAACTAAAACTAAGAAAGGGGTTGAGTAAAAAATGGAGTAAGAAGACTTTTCAAGGGTAAAAGGTGACCTGTTTTGTAGGACGTTGTCCTCTTAAGTACTATATTAGAAATTTATTCATTTTTTGCATACAAGCTTCTACCACACCAACTGTGTCCTACATAACCTTGTACTATTTTACTTATCATTTCCTCGATAAATCCTAATCTTTGTTTAGTCTAGGCTACGTTTTAGAGCTATCCATTATTTCTTGCCCCATGTCTCGCTCTCTCCTCTTCCTCTCTCACTTCCTCTCTCTCCTCCTTTTAACAGCCGGGCACAGTGGCCACAACGATGATGACAAAGCCCACGCCGACGGTGACACCACAAAAATTAATCTCCGTTCGACATCCTTAATCCTGGTTAAGATATGGTGCTTGATATTGATCTTTATTGGCACTTTCATTGGTGCGGTGTCCCCCTACTTTTTGAAGTGGAACGAGGGGTTCTTGGTGTTAGGGACTCAGTTTGCTAGCGGTGTGTTTCTGGGGACTGCTTTGATGCACTTCTTGAGCGAAGCAAGTAAGAGCTTTGAGCATTTGACAGAAAAGGAGTACCCTTTTGCTTTCATGTTGACCTGTGCTGGTTATTTGTTGACGATGCTTGCGGATTCTATCATTTCTTATGTTTATAGCAAAGATGTGGCCGGCCGGGTTAATGGTGGCGATGTAGAGCTTCAAGGTATGTAAAATCCCTACAATATCTGCTTCTTTAATGTTTTATATATTCATCTACTTCTGTTTTGTTGAGCAAATATTTTAGGCTATATTTGTTTGTTTAAAAGTGATTTTTTTTTAAAGTTGGTTTTTTAAAAAGCAAATTTATAAAAAATAATTTTTTTTTATATTTAATAGTATTATAAAAAATAAATTGAAAAATACTTTTTAGTATTTTGTTATATTATAAAAAATAAATTAAAAAATAATTTATTAATAATTTATTTTTAAAAAAAATTTATCTAATATATATAATATTTAATATAAATATTTAATCACTTACAATAAAATAAAAAAATAAAATCTAAAAAGTATAATGTTGAATTTTTTTTATTATATATTATATTCATAAATATCTTATTTTATAAAATACAACTATATATTTCATATCATATTATAAAAAAATAACCTTGTGAAATATTTTTTAAGTAAAACCTATTAATATATTTTTTTAATTTTAAAAGCTTAAAATAACTTTTTTTTTTCATATGAAGAAAACCAAATTAATTTATGGTAGGAATTAGATATTTGGGTTTTTTTGGTATGATGAATTTTTTAAAAGATAAAATAGATATAAAAATATTTTGATAAGTTTTTTGGATAAATATTTTTTTTTTACCAGGTATATGCAATTATCCCCTTAATATCCCTTTAATATATATAAATATCTAACATCAAACATAGTTATGCATAAATATTAAGTTTTGATGTCATATACATATATATTAGTTCAAATTAACAAACATAAACATGCTAGACCGAATTAAACAAGTAAACATACTTGTTAAATAACAAACATAGTCCGAACCTAAATTTTGAACATAGTCAAATCATCTTAGCAAACAGGCCTGTAGTAGTGCTGGTTCACAAAATTCTGAACCCAAATTTTTCTCAAATTAGCATTTTTTGCCATAAATGCTTTCGCCAACATTTCATTTTGGACCAAGTGATCAAATGCATCCCCAAGAGTGATCTCATCAAAGCCTTCAATTTTCATCACTTCTGTATACAACGCATTAACATCAAGTTGATTTTTGATGAGGTTTTGAATTGCAAATGCTACATCTTTAATCTGTTTAGACAATTTTTCAACACCATCATCTTCATACATGCGATTTCTCTTTCTATGTTGCCTCTTTTGATACTAGAGGAAGATGTCTCTTTTCCCTTAAAAGTTTTTTTATATTCCCCTTCATTTTCAATTGAAATTGATTGCTATTTAGTGTTCTTTTTCAAGTTGACATCCACATATGATTTGACATAATTTCTGGTTGCCATGTCTTTTCCAACAACAATTGTCATTGCCTCATACATATCAAGTTTTTTGTTGAGATACTTGTCATCATTGGAATGTGTCTGTTCATAAAGTTTGGAATATGCAATTTTTTAGTTCATTGTATAACATTTTAGAAACAAAAATAAATATAAAAATTACAAAGAGTATAAATATTTATCATACATTTACTTCTTCATCATATACATATTTCGAAACTGTAATCATCTTTAAACAATCATCCCAGCCAAAGCCATTTTTAATTTTAAGTTTGGTTATTATTCCCCATTCTTTTTTCACAGTCTTAAGATGATTGTCCACATACTTAGGCTTGCATTGCACGTTGAACTTTTGATTAATTTCTGTAGTCACCTTAACAAAAGATTTTGCTTTAAAGGTGGAAGAAGGTTTGCTTCCTTTAAATGCCTCCTCAGCTAATATTTCAAGTAACACGTGAGACATAGGCTTAGACCATGTGAAGTGTTTGCCCTTGCATTTTTCATTCTGTGTGAAACTCATTTCTACAAAAAACAAAATTACAAATTTATACAAAATAAAATCATATAATATTTAGATTTAATAAATTTCATATAAAAACTACAATTAATATTTAAAAAAGAATACATAAAATACATAAGAAATTATAATAAAGTCAACATCTACTCCAAATATATAACAAAGATAATACAAACTGAAGAAAAACATAATAAAAATAAACATATATAATTAACATTTAATTACTAGTTTATTTGAGTGTTATAATCACTCCACATGGTTGATGCAATCATTTCTCTTTTTGTTATCGACTCCCTATTCTCTTCCCTTTCCTCCCGTTGACTTAAGTTGATTGTTCGTTTAATTGGTTCACTTTTCGAACATATTTCTTCCATAAGAAAGTCATAAGGATCAACTCCCATTATGTGATTATGAATAATACAACATGCAAGCACAACATCTACTTGTGTTTCATAGGACTAAAAAGATTTTTCATCAATTGATCTAAAACGACTCTTCAAAATACCAAACCCTCGTTCAATAGTGGTTCTCAATGAAGAGCGTTGAAGATTAAATATCTCATTTTTATTTTCTAGTGAACGTTCTGTAAACTCATTCAAGTGATATGGAACTCCACGAAAAGAAAAAAACAATTCCTTTTCGAATATCATAACCAGCATTACTAAGATAATATTTCCCTACAAATTTTAAAAAAAAAACTTATTACTATCTTTATCTAATAAGACATTTTATATGTTTATTGCATATAATACATATTTTATTATATACCTTCTGAAATTTTTAGACCACTAGGTCTTGATAATGCATCATCTAAAACCCGTGAATCATGTGCGCTTCCTTCCCAGTCAGCTAAAACATATATAAACTTCAAATCAAAAGTTATAGTTGCTAAAACATTTTGTGTTGTTTCTTCTTTTCGACCTTGAAACTTTCTTTGAATCTCAACAGGAACATTTGCAGGAACATGGGTACCATCAATTGCTCCCACACAATCCTATATAAACATGAAAAATAATTTATAATCTTTTCTTCTAGATGTAATTAATTAATGTATAAAAATATTGGTATTGTTCTCATACCGTAAAATAAGGATAGAATCTTTGATTATTCATTATCTTAGCTGGAACTGTATCCTCTGTATCTTTAATAAGGTGTCTATATAACTTAAGAACTGTTTTTAAAACAATTCTAAAGTAACGATGGATAGTTTCAACAGACCTATAGTATATACCACTAATAAAACGAAATCTTTGGTTTTGGCCCACAGTTTGTAAAAACACAATTACCTGCTCCCTAATAGACACATTTTGAGTTGATCGTAATAGGTCACGACTTGTGAGAATATCACACAATCTATATAAGACAACAGGTTTCATACGAATTTGTTCAACGCAATGTCTATCACCTCAATTCAAAATGCTGTCAATGTAGAATTCTCGTTGAGCAATTGCATTTATACGTGGTTCTCTTGGTATAAAAATTCTATTTCTTTCTTGTTCAATAATAGCTACCCCTATAGTCATCATAGTTACAGCTGCTCTCATACATGCTGCATGAATTATCTTATTATCTATAACATGAAAGTAAAGTTTTCTGTTAACAAAACCTAAAAATTTAGGGAAATAAATATTAAAAAAACATATAAAATACTTACACAATCAATACAATACATTATGCTGAAAGAAATTGACAATGTATAATAGTTATGGCAATGATATCTAATTCTCTAAACAAACAAGGTTTTAAAATATATTATTTAAGACCATAAAATTCAATTTTTCGATGATAAAACCGTTTTGAAAATTATACAATTCATAAGTTCACAATGATTAATACACATTGTGCAATGAAATCCATATAATTACCGGCATAGTCCTACAAATTTATCCATATGTAAAAAATATAATCAAACACTAATAATGAATTAATCAAAGCAAAATAAAACAAGCACATTTATAAATATAGCAAAATAAAGCAATAACTATAGCAAAAATCACACTTTTTAGGTGTTATCCACGTTTTTATGTTTAGGTTCTGTTATCTAATTCCCCTTATTAAACTTCCTCTCGATCTCGGTTGGTTCCCCTCTAATAACATGTTCTCGGTTTCTTTCATTCGGTTTCTCTCATTCTCCTGTTCCTTTTTGGTTTCTCGGTTTCTCTCACTCCCCTTTTCCCTCACAGTTTCTCTTACCGTTTGTTCTCTCTCGCCATTCCCCTGTTTTTATCCAATTCCTTAACTTCCTCTCTCTGTGCACAAAGAAGCAGGAAAAATATCAAAGATTCTAGGGGTAAGAGGGCTAGACATCAAAGACCTGCTCCTCCTTCCCAATTCTCCTCCCTCTCTCTCCAGGCTATTTGTACTGATAACGCTGAGACTTGAAAAAAAAAAGGGAGCAAGGGTTGATTTTTAACACATTCACTGATCCCCCCTTTACTTTGCCTCTCTCTCTTTGTGTTTCCACCTGGGCATAATCCCTTGGTTATGTTATGGAAGCAAGAGTCTTTTTTTTAGAGGGGAGTGGATATGGTGGCTGGATCCGGGGATGGGGAAACAGGGAAGGGACTACTGTTTGTTGAGGAAGTTTGGGGATTTTGCTTTGATTAGTTCACAATAATCTTCAGGGTAGGGATTTTGCTTTGATTTGGTTTGTTTGGCTACAAACATGAGCTGCCAAATGTGAGTGATGAAGAAGAAAACTATGTCATGGAAAAACTGTGTTTTTTATAGCTTGCTTGATGAATTTGGTTTGTTTTGAACTAGCTGAATGTGACAAGGTAAGATGAAGAAGAAAACCGTGTTATGGAAATGTTATGGAAAAAATATGACAGGTAGTAGATTTATCATGGTTTGTTTGAACAACATGGAAAAAAACACAGAGAAACACATTTTGGTTCGAAACAAACACAGTAAATTAAACAAGAAGATCAAATGATTTATGCCATAATTCTTACAAATCTAAACGAAGAAGATAAAAACATAAATGAAATAATAGAGGAAAAAAATACCTGAAATAAAAACAATATGCTTCAATTGTTCCAAAGAAATGCTTCAATTGTTCCTGCTTCCAATTGTTTTCGAAAAGAGAGAGAGAGAGAGAGAGATTGTGATTTGAGAAAATGTGTGTAATGAAAGAAAGGAAAGTGTTTTCCTTTCCTTATCAAAAGGAAAACACTTTCCTCTGCTAAAGTTACTATTTTGTTTTAACCGGAATTAACTTTTCTTTGACTTAGTTTTTCGTATTGTTACCAAACATGAAAAAATAAGGAAAATGAATTCCAAAAATTTGTTTTCTTGGAAACAAACAAGGCATTAGTCTAATTTCACGACATGTTCTTGTGAAGACTGTCCGCTGATATCAATTCCTTTGTGTTTGTGTGTGTGTGTGTGTTTTTTTTAAAGTTGCTATCATGCCTAGCTAGTAAATAAAGAATGAAATTAAAAAAATAATAGAATTAGGGTTTTGTACTTTAGGCGTTGATTTGCATTTTGAAAGATTAAAGTGCACAGAGTTTGTGCTTATGATGATGTAAAGCCATGGTTGATGTATTTTGGTTTTCTTTGCAATGATGGTTGTGGAAAGTGATGAATTTTCTTCTACCTTCCTCTGTTGGTGGAGTTTTGATGAAACACTTTATATTAATAAAGTACCTAATGTCCATTGACGCGCCACTAATTTAGATTACTTTTTATTGCTAAAAGGAAAATAAAAACGAAAACAATGATCAAATGACCTTATGTCCCCCAACATGTCCAAAATCTGGAGATGCGAACTTTGTTTTTTGGCTACGTTCTTAGAGAATGGAGAGTGATGCATTCGTTTCTTTCTCCTTCCTTTTGTTATTGCAGGGGGTGTTCTGCAGGGAAAAAGAAGCCACACCAGCAGTTCCCATTCACATTTTCAGGTGGAAATTATACATGTGATATTTACAACTTTAGTTGATGCTAACAATTTTCTGTGTTTGGTTATGCACAAACTCCTTTATTGGAATAATTACTTTTACTAATATTTTTTGTGATGGAATTGTGCCTTGAAAGATGCACAATGGTACAGATGCTGCCTCTGCAAAATCCACCCTCTCAACTGCCAGTTCATTTGGGGACACCATTTTATTAATATTTGCGTTGTGTTTCCACTCTGTCTTCGAGGGCATTGCAATAGGAGTTGAAGAGACAAAAGCCCATGCCTGGAGAGCTTTATGGACTATCTCATTGCATAAGATATTCGCAGCAATTGCAATGGGCATATCTCTCCTTCGAACGATCCCAGATCACCCCTTTGTATCATGTGTTGCCTATGCTTTCACATTTGCCATTTCAAGTCCAATTGGCGTGGCCATTGGGATTATAATAGATACCACAACTCAGGGTCTTGTGGCAGACTGGATCTATGCCATATCAATGGGACTGGCATGTGGTGTGTTCATCTACATATCAATCAACCATCTTTCAACTAAGGGTTACCTTCCCCAGAGATCAGTTTTAGTTAATACGCCACTTTACAAGTTCTTGGCCGTATCGTTGGGGATCGGAGTAGTTGCTGTTGTGATAATATGGGACTGAAAACAAAGGAGGGTAGATGCCTACTTGGATGTCTGTTGTTGTCTTGTTGGAAGTCTGCTGTCTTTTGCCCCACATGAGTGCAGAGCATGGGTGGTGGTAGAATATAAGCTTTATCACAAGCTATTACTAGAAAAAACTAAGTTTTGCCAGATTAGCAGGACACATATAGGTACAAGCATTATTAAAGATTTTTTATGGTATGGATCTACCCTTCAATGTATAATGATACAGGTAATAGATTCATAATCCAATACATGGATTGAAAGGGTCAATATTATAATGGAACTTGAGTACAACATGCATTATTTAACACAAAACTAAAGACAAAAATTCAAACTCTTAACGTCTCAAGAACGGAACCAGCTATTTGAAATCTCTTAGCGTAAAAAGAAAAATAACATCGACCTCAATAGGTGTCATACAAGTATAATAATCAGATAGAGAGAAAGAAAAGTCAAAAACTAGTCAAATTTAAAGCAGGGGGAATAAATACATTGTGATAATTTATTTATTCCAAGCTCTCTAAAGGTTGGTGTGAAGAACTTTTTCCAGGCAAATAGAAACAACGAACGGACCGGCCAAATCCCCAATAGCACAACCTGCATGCAAACTTTGTGAATTAGATCACAAAAATATTTGCTAGAGTAGCATGTTTGGTCAGGCTGACAATGATGAATTTTTTTCCTCTTCCCCCTTTTCTCTCTCTCTCTCTCGGGATTTGGTATTTGTGTCGAGCCTTTAAAAATTCAATTGTGTCCTCCAGTTTGTATTTGTTTTGAATTTGGTCTTTATTCTTTTGATTTCTATTTATTTTGATTTTAATGCTTCTTGAAGTTTTTTTTTTCAATTTTATACCTCAGCATTTAATTTCATTTAATTTTTGTATCCAATCTGGTTCTCATTCTTTTGGTTGCTATTTTTTTTTTAATCTTTTGCATATTTTTTTTATTTTTTCCTTTAGGATTTTATTTTATTTTGTTTTGTTTCCAATTTTGGTCCTCATTTTTTTATTGTTTTTTAAATCTTTTTCTTTATTTATTTTATTTTTCAATTTAATCCCTAATTAGTTTCTTTCAATTGCTTTTTGTGCAAGATTTAATCCTTATTATTTTAATTTTTGTATCATTGAGAATTTTACTTTGTAATTTCTTCGTGTCTACCTATTACAGGTAATTTCAATCTCATAACCCGGTCCACTAGTTTCGATGATTAAACCGGATTAAGTTCAGTCTTTTTTTAAATTCTTTGTAATTGTTTTTTTCATTTGCATCATTTGACAATGACTTAGCCTTGAATTTCATGATTTGTTTTGCTTTTCTTTTAGTGAGGTTATCCATGTTTCATATTTCAGGTCGCAAGTTGGTCGAGTTAAACTTGGCTGGCTCGGTTTTTTTAAAATTATTAACCCTTGAGCGTTGTGATTTTTTCCGTTTTCCTTTATGCGGGGTGGTCAAGTTAACACGTGTTGGCTTGTGTTTTTTTTTTCATTTTCTTATTTTACTTCAGTTTTTTTTTCCTAAGTCCTTTTTTTTAAAATTTAATTTTTAGACCCCGATCTTATATCGCAATTGGTAGGTTTGTAAAGTTAACCAAACTTGACTTGGATCTTTTTCTTTGACGTATTTTTTTTTTAAATTGATTTTTTTTTTACTTTTATCCTTTCATATTTAGTTATCAAATCTTGAGTTTTATGATTTTTTTTACTTTCATCTTTTTTTATTGTTTTTTATACCGTGTTAATAAAGTTGGTCTGAATTTACTTTATCATTGTCTAAACATCTATATTTATTTTATAAAACTGAGCCACGGAGTATCGGAGAAGCATAGAAACTAAAGATGCTATAACATATGGATGATAAAGAAAAAATGAAGACTTGATGGGCTTAATCCACATAAAAAAGAGCATGAAGCTTTGATCAAGATAATTCAAAGAGACATATACAAAAACCGTTTAAAGCCCAGTAGAAATCAAAACCCTAGAGAAGTCCAAAAATTAAAAAAGAAAAAAAAAGAGAGGGTAAAGAAACCGATGTTTTGATAGTGTGAACGTAATTAGACTACTGGGTCTTTGCTTCGTTGTCAATGGAGTTTGCATTTATTGTGAATCGTTTCAGCATCGGGAGGATTAGGACCTTTGATTGGCTGCACTCCACAATCCAAAGCCGACGACTTGGAGTGTGGAATATGAAAGTCTTTCTGGCCTGTACCAGCTCCATCTTACCGGCGACGCTAATTCAAGTGGGGCCTGACCCTCCCTTCCTCTCTCTCTCCATGATTTCTTCATCTGCATGTGAATAATTGGACCGAGGAAATTTCAATTCTAGTTAGCTGGTGACAATACCTGACAGCACCATCTCAGACAACGAAATGAAGAACAAGTTAAAAACCTTGCATCTTAAGATCTATGCCTATCAAGTATTAACTAATATTTTAAAAGACATGGGAAAGGACTGTTACTGTTTTCATGCCACATATTTTTTTTCTACATATATTTTATTATTTTTTCTTTTTTTCCTCATATTTTTTTTTCTTTTTTTGTGCTTTACATGTTTTTTTTTCAAAATTGTTTTTTTTTGTGTTTTTTTTCAAAATTATCATTATCAATTATTTTTTTAATATTAAACTGGTTGAAAATTTATTTCTGTAGTTTTTTTCTTTAAAACATTATGAATTACTACAATGTTTCCATACATGTTTTTTTATTAATTTGTTTTTAAAATTTTAAAATGGTATTTGTCGATTTTGCTTTGTAGTTTTTTTAAAAAAATATCGTGGATTGTTACAATATTTTTCCACATGGTTTTTTTTTCTACAATGTTTCTTCATATGTTTTTTTTCAAAATTATCTCTGTTGATTTTTTTTAATCTTAAGTTGGTTGAGAATTCAGCTTTAACTATCCCCACATGTTTTTTCTGTTTTTTTCCCTTTCTTTTTCATTTTTTTGTGTTTTTTTTAGAATTATTTTTGTTGATTTTATTTTTTAATATGAAATTGGTTGAAAATTTAGCTTTGTAGTTTTTTTTAAAAACACAGTAGATTGCTACAGTGTTTCTACACATGGTTTTTTTTCTCTTTTTTTATGATTTTTTTTCAGAATATCTTTATCGATTTTATTTTTTTCATATTGAACTGATTGAGAATTTAGCTTCATAGTTTTTTTTCTTTAAAATGTTCCCCTACATATATTTTTTTGTTATGATTTTTTTCAAAATTATCTTTGTCAATTTTATTTTTTTAATATTGAGCTGGTTGAGAATTACAATTGTATATTTTCTTATGAAACACTCTAGATTGCTACAATGTTTTCCTGAATGATTTTTTTTCCTTTTATTTGTTTTGTTATGATTTTTTAAAAAAATTTCTTTGTTCATTTTATCTTTTAAATATTAATCTGGTTACGAATTTAGCTTTGTAGTTTTTTCTTTGAAAACATTGTGAATTGCAATAGTTTTTCTCCATACAATTTATTTATTTATTTTTTCCACAAACTCATGATAATGCACAGGCATGTCATAAGCCCACAGCATCGCGTGGGCATGGTATCTAGTGACAATATAAATTTTATTTGATTTTCACTGTAACAAGAATTTCATGCTATCAAAATATATATATTAGTTTTTATGTTATTTTGATATGTTTTTAAATAAAAAATAATTAAAAAAACAACTATTATTATACTCTTAAACATAGATTTTTAATATAACAAGGATTTCATGCTATCCAAACATATATCAATCTCTTATGTTATTTTAATGTATTTGTAAATAAAAAATAATTTAAAAAATAATTATTATCACACTCATAAATATCATCTGAATTGTCGTTGGGTTTTTTTTTCCCCTTAAATGTTGTTTAAAAAGAAATTTAGTGTCTTTTCAGAAAATGGCCATGTACAAAGAATACACATTCAATCTAAATCTAAGTCTGAATCAAGCTAGTAGCATCTTAGAATATTGCTAAAGGGTGGCGGTGTGCATCGTGAAATGCACGATATTGGTGGTTGTACTCACACAAACCTTACGTATTTGGTAAGTCTTTATGTTTATTTTTATTGTTTATGATATTATATTTTTTTCTATAAACAAATAATAATAATAATAATAATTAGATAATATTCATATAATCACAGTAAATAATATATGTATTAAATTCAATGTTTCAGGAAAAAAAACTTTGATAAATTACTTCTTTATTAATTAATAAAATCTTTATCGTCCAAAATATTAATTTAGAGAGTTTTTAATATGGTTAGAAATCTCTTCTCACTTAGTGGTACAGTAAACATGATATTTTAAAAAAATCATTACTATTTATATTTTTTGTATTATATTTTTAACTATATTTGGAAGGTTTTAAAATTATGTTTGTCTTAAAAAATATTAAATTAATATTTTTTTAATAATTTTAATGTACCAATGTCATAAATAAAAAAAAACTTTAAAAAATTATTTAAATATAATTTATTTTTTAAAAAAAAAACACCCTGTACCAACCAAATGAAACATTTCATTCCTACAGAGTGCAGACCACTTCGTCAAACACTACCCCTTAACAGAGGAATCATCTTCTCTAGTGGAAAAACTGGTACCCCAGCGAAGCCCACAAACATGATTTTTTTTGTGGTCCATCCAATAATCATAAAACTGCTGGGTAGAGAGGAGAAGGCACCAAGAACTAAAAATAAGAAAGGGGTTGAGTAAAAAATGGAGTTAGAAGACTTTTCAAGGGTAAAAGGTGACCTGTTTTGTAGTACTTTGTCCTCTTAAGTACTATACTAGAAATTTATTCATTTCTTTGCAGTACAAGCTTCTACCACACCATCTGTGTCCTACATAACC
>Ga0325405_1001944_pt1 | contig 21251 bp, 13 predicted proteins | sample PopdelMetagenome_21_FD_205663 | JGI IMG/M metagenome (GOLD analysis project Ga0325405, IMG submission 205663) | Populus deltoides microbial communities from Bellville, Georgia, United States - Xylem-Control-R2 | ecosystem: Host-associated > Plants > Phyllosphere > Stem > Wood/Secondary xylem...
TTTTTATGGATTAGTGGATAGATATGTGTGCGTTTGGCCTATTTTTCTAAGGCCAAATGCATATGGGTCATATAGGTCAGGCCTAAGTGATTTAAGCCTTTTTCTTAGATATCCCTTTTTTTTTCTTTCTTTTTTTTTTACAAATAATCTCTTTGAATCAATTTATTAAAATTATAATTAGGCTATTGTCCAATTATAAATTATTTTTAAAAATATTATGGCTTTTATGATGATGTTATTGGATGGTTTATGAATGCTTATGTAATACCCCAAACTTTTAAATATAATTTTCTCATATCAAATAATTTATGTACATGAAAAGTGGGCAATTGTTTTTGTTTTAGTCTCTAGTTCACCATTCATTAATTTAATCTACAAGTATGATGATAAAAAAATATAAATACAAAATAATAACGTTACAACACTCTTGATTACTTACATATTTATTTGTTTACAAACTTCATTAAATATTATGAAGTTCTGTCAAATATGAAAGGCTACATATCTAGATAACACCTTATTGAGGCTGAGACCATCGAGGAAAAAGTACCTGTAAAAATATAGGATCATGGAAATCAAGATCAACATTTGTATCATCATGACTGCTAATATTTGCCAAACTAAACAAGCAAAATTCCATATTTTATCACTTTTTTCATAACCTAATTTTAGACTCCCAGATACTATCATTTTCTTTTATAAAAAAATTAAAAAAAATGCAAAAATAATAATATAAAAGAAAGAGGGTTGAAAAATAAAAAAATATAGGAGGAAAAGCGACTTGGTTGGCCATAACGAACTAATAAGGGATCTAAATGCGTAAATGAGAGATGGAGGGACCAAACTAGATTCTTAATAATATTGAAAACTCAATTGCACCCTCGAAGGACCCAAATGTGAAAGACAATGCAAATTCAAGATTAACTTAAATTAACATTAAATAAATTTGCATAAAAATTAAGTCGAAAGACTTCATTAGATTTTTAATAGGTTAATTTGATTTAATCATAAGTCTAATTAAAGACTTAATTAAGTTTAAAAATTAATTTAGGCCAAAATTAAAAGAATTAATTACGTGTAAGAACTTAATTAGACTTTTAATGGGTTAAATTAATTTTATTAAGGACTTAATTGGTGAAACATCAAGTTTGGAAACCTAATTTGGGCTTTATTAAGAAGATTGAAATTTTAGAGGACCAAATCCATTTTTTACAAGCTTAATCGGATGAAATTAAGAGTGGAGTTGCAAGAAAATCAATGTTTAGGGGTTAATTAAGAGCCAAATTGAAGAAATTTAGGACGAAGGATATTTTTACAAAAGGCGTGTTATTGGGGGTTGTACCAAACTTTTCTATGGAATAAATTGAAGAAAATTAACGATTATAGTTGAATTGGGGGGCTAAATTGAACAAATTGAAAACCAAAGACTACTTTAAAAAAGGCGTTAGACTTGAGGGGTCTCAATTGATGTTCGATAGGGTCTTAATTGCATGAAATCAATCAATTTTGTCTCAACTAAGGACGTTCGAGCTTAAATTAAAAGAACATAAACTAAATTGGAGATTGCCTTATCCCAATTACTAAAACCCTAATTTTAAGGGTTTAAGGAAAACAATGTTGTTTTGGTCATGATTCTCTATTTTTTGAGAATCGTGAACCACTCTTTTAAGCAATAATTATAGAAACTCTAACCTCCTTTGGAAGAATATCAATCGCCATTCAATAGAGGAGCTTCCCCTCTACAAGGCTATATCACCCCTTTTCAATGTTTGTGTCCCCACCTGCCACATGTAAGCCCTCAACATCTTGTCCCAAGGCCGCCTTGTCTGGTTCAATAAATTCAACAGTGTTACATCTAACTTTGGATCAATGGTGGAAAGACTACAAACCACCAAATGAAATGTGGTTTGATCCTAGTTGAAGACTAACATTCCCTCTATATAATCTATAACTTGGTTGGCTTCAATGACTATCCATTTTCAAGATTAATTCGTGGACAGTGCACCCCCAACAAGCTATTTTCGGTTAAATTCTAAAACATTTCATGCATATTTTATATAAATAATAAAAATTATATTTTTATCATACTTTGAAAAATACAAAAATCAATTAATGCAAGTTTGTGATTATCCATTAGGATTTGACCAAAATCTTAAAAAGACCATAAAAATCAATTTATTTAATTAATATTTAGGGTATGAATTTTACAAATTAATGCATATTCCTATTATTAAATTAAATGAATTGACAATAATAAAATATTAGGAATTAATTATAGATTTTAATATTTAAGGGTATAAAATTATATTATAAAGTGTATCTTCAGGTATTAAATATACAAAATTATAAATAAATACTCTATTAAAATTTAAGTCTTAGAATGATTAGGATTTAGTCTGATAAGGCAGAGACCTCCTTAGTAGGGGGGATCTGTCTTAAGCCTATAGAGATGAAAACTTTCTTATTGAGGAGGATCTACCTTAAATCTATAAGATAAAGATTTCTTTACTAAGAAGAACATTTCTTGAACCTTAGACAGACCCAAAAAATAGAAACATGATTTAGAAAAAAAATAATCAATCAACAATGTAACTTACCATAGATAGGGTGCACTATGGTTGATGCGTTTTCCCCATGCACAACTAGTCTCTTACCTAGAATCTTGTAGACCATTAGGTTTTCTAGTGACCATGGTATTAGGTGGTGACTCCTGAACCCTTCAAATCATAATTTCATGATTAATCCCAAAATATCTAAAAAACTTCAATCCATGGGGAAGATCTGCCATTGGACACTATGCACACCATAACATGATGGCGACTCCAATTGGGACATCTCTGGTTGGACTAAGCTTTGTTGATTGTTTATTTGTTGTGTTTTAATTATTTGTTGGTTTGGGTGATTTAATTTTAGCATGTATTTGTTTACATACTATTCATGCTTTCATGCGTTTTAATTCTAAGAGAATAAACTTAATTCTAGGTTATGTTGGGGATTATTGATCTGTTTCATGACTTTCAGTCGGGGTTTATATTTGTGAAACACCCAACAATGATTTGAGTATTTACTTAATAATGATGGTCATACTGTGCCCCAATCATTCCTTGTAAACCTCTATACTACCTTCACGAGAGGTAGTCACTAGGTAAATCGTATACTTTTTTAAGACCAGGTAGTAAGTCTGCCCCTCATGTAATAACTAAAACCTACTCTTATGATGTTTGACTCCTAATAATTCATTTTGTATTGAGGCAAACTTGATAAAAAAATCTTGAACTCTACAAGATTTTTATAAGCTGAGACCATGACTTCCATATCTTTTTTAGAAAATAGACAAAAATCTAAGATGATGCAACTGGTTGAGGGGAATTGCCTAAGGACCAAGGCTAGAGAATTACTGCACATAACTAAAGTACATTGTTCTATAAATAATTTAGAGAAACTTGTGTCAATTATGGGTTATATGGATGAGACTCTTTTTGAAAGGATGTATGGGAGGATCACTCATCTAATGAGAATTATGGTACAAATTTTAGTTGGCAAAGCCTTGTTGCATTTCTAAATTACAAATGTTTCATGTTCAGAGATATTGATATGACCTCTACTGTTGAGGAGTATGCTCAAATTTTGAATTTCCAAAGCAACCCTTTTAAGGTTTATTTTAGATAAAGAGTTTGAGGCACAATTGTTGAAGTCGCTAAATTGCTACATTTAGACAAAAGTGGCCAAATATGAAAGTTTTAAGTGAAAGCTTACTAAAGCTAGACTGAAGACAACCAAATATGAAGGGAAGTTTGGAGATGAAAGATACCAAGCAGCTGTCTTTACCATCTTTGGGTTAGTGTTATTTTCATCAGAAGCTGCTAGGATTATTAGTGTTGAAGTTGCTAATGTTTTTATTGAATACGAACAGACGAAGAGCAACCCTACTACAACTATCTTGGCTGAGACTTTTCTATCATTGAACCATTATAGGTTACATGGAAGGGGTGCAATGCGATATTGTATTCCTTTGATGTTTATAAAGGTGGTAAGCCATTTGAAAACTCCGATAGAGGTTTTCAATAATTTCTAGTGGTTCAACATGAGACCTTTAAAGTTGTTATGAGTGAAGATTGAAGTAGTTTGGAAGAAAGAGCATGGGTAGAGAAATATCAGGTTGTCCCTCATAGTAATTTTAGATGGAAAGCCCCTTAGGTAGGAAACTCCTCTTATGTTATGAATTGCAAAGATAAAGCATGGGTCTCTTTGATTGGACTATCTGGTTATGTTAGTTATTCACCTTCATTGTTTGTTAGGTAGTTTAGGGGGATTCAACTTGTACCAGGAACCTAGGGCTGAGCTAAATACACTAGGCTGTTCAAGGATTCTGATTCTTTACCCAAATTAGAATTTATTAAATAAGATTGTAGACAACTTGTACTGGTCATAGACGTGAAGAAAAGCTTGAATACCTAGTTAGTCCTAATTATTTAGTTTGGAGAAACGATGGGTTATCCAGAGTATAAGCTTTGAAGTACAAGGCCTAATAACAATTGACGAAGCTAGACCATGAACTGTATAAGCTTAGAATTGAGCTAAGTCATGGCAAGAATCAGTACTTGATTTGGTGAACAAACATGTGGTGATGAAAAAGGAACTAATTACTCTAACAAGGTCTTCCAATGACAAAGCAAATACTGACAAAGAATTGATTGCTTGTTTAAAAAATTAAAGAGATAATAGTAAAAATAGATTGGAAGTTGAGAAAGAAAAAAACAGATTAGTCAATCTCAACATCGAAGAAGATAAAAGATTAAGAGCCTAGTATATGACTTAAGTTGATTAGAAAAATAGTTGAATCAGACATGACGAATTACTAAGATGGAACAAATGCCTTAAGAGAATAAGTCACCATGGTTCAATCTAAGCTAGAAATCCAAGAGGAGGAATTAAAAAAGCTAAAGGGTCAACATCTAAAGGTCAAGTAAGAGTTGAGTAGACTAAAGTAGAAATTTAAAGAATGACAAGACTACATTATTAGATTTAATGTCCAAATGAACACAAAGATAGCTAGGCTTGATATTAAGCATGAAGAACTTTAAATGGTTAAAGACTAGAAACAATGAGTCATTAGCCACAAGCAATAGTGTGCTTCTCCAAGATAAAACTTTGTAACATTACAAAATAGAACAAACAAAAAGTTTAATTGATAAGGTGGCTTGAAAGACAAATGAATTGTGAGTGAAGGCCTCTTTGATTAGCAATAGTGCTACTAGATACAAGGAATACTTGAATGATGTTTTAGCCTTTATTAGAAATGTAGCCAATAAAGGTATTGCTTTTAAGAATGAATAGATATGTATAGGAATTTTATCTCTCCCCAAGCCAAAAAAAAAAAAAAAACTCCTCTCCATATGTAAAAAAGGCTTAGACCCACCCTTTTTGTATTGCATTCTCCAACGTGTATGAGATTTTCTAGTAACTTCAACGATCTAAAATAATATGTTCATAAACATCATTTGACCTGAAACTTTACCAATATATAACTCCATTTGTTTAGTATCTCTCTATAAAATATCAGCTCGTTCTAATGTACGGTCTGAGAGATATGTTCGATCTCACAAAACTGGTCAGCAGACATTTTAAGATCAAATTTAGACCTGACTTGGTTCGTATCAAGATTAAAGCAAATAGACGCCAAATTATGAAGGACTATATGTGGTGAAGAAAGCCTTTTCCTAAAGGAGCTTTTGATTTTGACCAAAATGAACGGAGATGATTTACCTAAGCCTATAAAATTTGATGTTGTAAAAAAATACTATTCATAATGTACAATGTCGATGAATCAATAAAGATTAAGATTTAGCTAAAAATTCGTTGGTGTGTTTTCCTCTTTATAAACTCTTAAAAACTCCGAATAACCTTTCATATGATCTCATAGGCTAAAAATACTTTGTTTTCGCAAAAGTTAAATCAAATTTCAATCAAAAGTTTTTGGAAATTCAAAAGCATTAGTACAAATTTAGAGGTCAAGTTGGTTAACTCATATATTAGTTTGTCATTGTCGTGGTCAATTCAATTTTCACATACTATTTTCTTGTTTTTTAAGCATAATTCATATAACATTTATTTTAAATAATAGTCCTCACTTATGTAACAAATCTTAAATTGTTTATTTCAATAGCCCTCACTCATGTAGTTGGCAAAAAAAAAATTTATATCAATTGCCTTGCTTATGCATCCGACTTGGAAACTATTTGATCATTAGTCCCCACTCATGTGACCAGCTTGGAACATTTTATCATTATTCCCCACTCACGTAGCTATCTTGAAATCATTTTTTCAATTAACCTCACTCATGTGGACATCTCAAAAACATTTTATCAATTACAAGGTCCACCATTGTGATTGATTTAACTTTTTTTTGTCATATTTTTCTTCATTGTTGCAATTAGTTACAATTATGTACTAGTTACTGCCATTGCAGTCAATCACAATTTCATTTTGGTGACCATTGTTATGGTCAACGACAATTTACATATTGTTTTTTATTTTGCCATTGTGATTGATTACAACTTTTACATATTACATTCTTGCCTCACAGGCATATTATCATGCTGAATAATTATACACAAAACATATTAGTTTCATAAAATTCCAACATAATGAGAGAAATTTAAATAAATAATTTAAAAAGCAAGGGGATGACCCTTACCTTGAACTCTTTTTACACAAGTTCTTGAGAAATCAGTCCCTATTACGTACTTCTCCTACAACTCCCAAACAATAACATTTAATGTTCATACCACTAATTTAAAATTCAACCACAGAAATCTCCATGCATCCCAATTATATTCAGTCATGTAAATTTTCATACTTACATAATTAAATTTTTCACTTCTCTTAGTCACGCCCATTTAATCAACTATATTCCATTCACACTCAACTTCAAACATGCAAATATTGCTACAACATATTTAACCAAATCTTTAGTCAATATACATCAAACTTAGGATTCTAAATTCCGATACTTTCTGAAAATATGGCCATAATTATCCAATTATATAATAATCTTAATTATAATCAATTAGTACAAAATTTCATCATTAACCAAAATTTTCAAATCTTGCATCTTTACACTTATAAATTTTCAACCATATTTAACAAAATTCAAAACAAACCGACTTACAACCTTTTGACCTTATTTCCAAATATCTATAACATTGTTTAAAACATCAATCTCACATATTTCCATCAAATTTTCATTCGCACAATTTATATTCCATGACATGTCTTTAATTTCAATCATACAATTTTTTTTTTCAAATTACTATATTACGCTTAAACACATTCAATTTCACATATTCATATCAATGCATATCAATCAAATCATTTCATATTATCCACATAGAATCATTATATCTCACATAACTAAATTCTTAGCTCCAAGATGTCATCACACCCTACCATAACCAAATTCGCATTCAAACATATACAATTCCGCACACATTCCATATCAACTCATTTTATAGACCACCCATAAATCCTAACATTTTATATCACTAACTTCCCCAAAACATATTAACTTAGTTTCATGTTATCCTTTTTAATTTAAGTCTTAAATAGACTCCTTTTCAAATCCAACTAGATTAACAAATTAACTTAACAAAAAATCAATTAAACATGAAATGTAATTTTACAAACTTGTATACTTATGCTCTTTTTTTTTTATAATATTTTCATCTATTCTTATTCACAATCACCATCATATATATATATACAACATCAACATAACATAATTTAACAAAAAAAATTAAGTTTGCTTTCCAAATTTTCCAAAATTTACTAAACTAATAATTTGACCAATTCTAGCAAAATTTATAATTTTGTCATAACTCTCCCAATTCATTTTCTAACCATGTTACTTTTAATACTAAAAATAATTTAGCTTGTTATAACTCAATTTCACATATAATTTGTTATAACCCCTGTCATTAGGATTATCTAATCAACAAGCACATCATAACAACACAATTTAGCTTGAACATCAAGATGAATTTTCTTGATTTCCTAAAAAATTCATAAGCCAACTATTTGACTAATTTTAACAATATTCACAATTTTATAATAATATCCACAATTTCTATTACAAACATATTTTCTTCAATATCGAAACACAATACATCTATTTAGCAATTTCACATACCATTAGAACATTTCTTTCACTTCCAGCATATTACAACCATGTTTACTTTAATAACTTACACAATTCTCAATTCTCAATGTACATCCATACACCTCATACATTTGAATCATAATTACACTTTAACTAAATACATAATTACACATATAAGATTTTCAAGGTTTTATATGAACACTCTCTCTATACACACCCCTATCACTTGTAATCTACATAACCAACATTAAATCTCTTGCAAACACAATTTCTCATGGTTACTCATTAAATGAACATGCAATATTATAAGATTCAAAACTAGTTTTCATCTCCCCTAAAGTTCCTTTTAAGGCTGGCCATAAATAACTAATTTCCCTTGTTTATTCTCTTGAATTTTCATTTCTATCATCCATTCCATGACATCTTAACTAAATTTCTACAAAACATCATTTCCAAAAAAAAAAAACATTTCATTAGCCCTATAATTAAAAATGGGGGATTTATTCCCCTTTTCCCAAAGGAAAATTAAAAATGTAAAATACTTGAGGATATATCCCTTCGATAATTGAATCCAATTTTGTAGTTCTTGCTAATTTCTCCATCAAGTCAGCTTCTCCTCTTCAAAATCTAAACTTTCTCTTTCTAAGTTCTAACATCTCATCATTCTTCCTAACCCACGAAATTTTGGTATCTATTTTCGATAAAAACTTCATCTCCATTGTCACAAACTCAATCTCTCAACAATAATTTTAGAGAAGAAGAAGAGGTTTCAGCTCTCTTTTTGTACCCCCAAACCCGTTAGCTAACCCATGAGAAAAAAGGGAGTGTTGTTTTCTTCTTATGGATTTTTCCCTCACACTCTTGAAGCACTAAAATTTTTAAAGCCCTGAGAAATCACCAAGTTTTGAAGAAATGTAAGGAATGAAGCTCTCCCCTTTTGCTGGAACGTTGGCCAGGTATAATAAAAAGAGGAGGGGCTGTTTGTTTCATAATTACAAAGTTGCCAGTGTTGTCTATATAATTACAAAACAACCACTCATTTATTTTTGAACTTATGTAGTTTCTTTATGAAATTTTTCATACACGATTTTATTCCCATTTCATCCAGAATTAATAATATTCATTGACTATATTTACCCCTAATCACCATAATCATTTTTTTGGTTAAATAAAGGGTTTGTACCAATAATTGATATTACTTGTGTGTAAATTTATATATTCAAAGTTCTATTATATTTTTCCTTAAAGATTTCCATATGACGAGGTTATAAAAATCACAGGAATATTTTGGGATAAATTATTCCCAGAAATTCTTATACATCATTTATGGGGGATTCAATGACCTCGACTTCAAGACCACGTAGGCTTCTCCTTGGGCAACTATTTCCCTCAAGGGATATAAAACTCTTCTGAAATAAATACTTGCACAAAGTCCCTTGGGAGTGAGGATGGGGGGCCTCCGAAGATCAAGTCAGTACTAGGAATATTTGTGTAAAGAACAACATTAATGAAGATATTAAAGAGCTTTTATAAATGTATAGAAAAGGTTGTAAAAGAAGGTCTAAAGGTCAGGGGAAGAAGTTGAGAATCCTCTTGTCTTTTTTCTTATATTCTTTTATATTATCTTATTTGAACTGTCTTATGCAACATAGGAGGGGTAGAAAAGTAATCTTGTATGATTAAGATAATATTATCTTACTGCTCGTACCATCACATATAATTAATGTAAGCATGGCCTGCTTGTTCGTATTTAATGGGATTATAATGGGCATCGTAATTATTAATCCAGACTTAGGGTATAAGAGGTTCAATGTGGAGTGACCCTTTAGCCATGCACTCAACCTGAGGGACGTTGAGTGCAACTCACACCCTAAGCCATTGTCACCCTAAAAGGGCCATCCCATTTTGGAGCTAGTTTTCCTCTACTCTCTCTATTGCCCGTGGCCTCCAGCTTCCTTAGTACCAAATCCCCTTGTTTGAAGGTTTTGTTCTTAACTCTAATGTTGTGATATTGAATGGATTTATGTCTGTAAGCCTCATTCTTTATAGCAGCTATAAGTCTGGATTATTTTAGAAAGTCCACAATGACTCTGAGTCCTTTCTCGTTGTTTCGAGGAGAGTAGTATAGTACCCTGACATTGGGCATCCAATCTCTGTTGGGATTATGGCTTTAGTCTTATATGTGAGGCGAAAAGGGGTTTCCCCTATTGAGTTCTTTGTTGTTGTTCTGTATACCCACAAGATTTCATTCAAGAGCTTTGCCCATTCTGATTTGGCATCTTTTATCTTCTTCTTCAAACCGTTGAGCATGACCTTGTTGATAAGTTCAGTTTGCCCATTCATCTAAGGATGTGATACTGAAGAGAGCCTGTGATCAATCTGCAACCTTTCATGTTGTTCCTTCATGTCGAACTAGGTTCCATTATCGGTGATCAGTATCCTAGGTACTCCAAATCAGCATATCACATTTTTCCATATGAAAGAGATCACCTTGTTAGTTGTGATGTCTGGCTGTGATGTCAGCTAATGCTTAATCTTCCACCCACTTAGTGAAATAGTCCATAACCACTAAGACGAACTGTCTTTTCCTTATTGCTTTGGGGAAGGGTCCTAGAATATCCATTCCGCATTGGTAGAAGGGCCAAAGGGAAGGGATTGTTGTCATCTCAACTGATGGTTGCCTTGACATTGGGGAAAATCTTTGACACTCATCACACTTCTTTACTAAGTATCTAGAATCTTGGAGTATGAAAGGCCAATAAAAGCCCGCTCTTGTGATCTAAGCAGCCAAGGCTCTAAAGCCTGCATGCAACTCGTAAACTCCCTCGTGCATCTCTCTCAAAACATAAATGCTTTTCTCTGAAGACAAGCACTTGAGGAAAAGTGATGATGTGGATCTTCTATACAAAACCTTGTCCATCAAACACTAACCTGAGGCTTTCTTGGTCAGTTTAATAGCCTCTAGTCTGTCTGAAGGCAAAGTCCCTATGAATAGGTATTCCTTGATCGATGCTCTCCAATCCTCATCTCCCATTATTGGAAGGATTGTAGCGCTCTTCCATACTAGAACAGTCTAGGACTTCAATCCATACATCAATGGGGAGGTCGGTCGAGTTAGCACTGGTTAGCTTGGAGAGGAAATCAGCTCGTGTATTTTCCTCATGGGGCACTCTTATGATGTTGATTATCCTATCCTTCTAAGCTAGCATGACTTTGACCTTTTCAAAATATAATATCATGGTTGGATCCTTAGCTTCATATGTGCCCTGGTATTGCCCCACAATCAGTTGAGAATCACTGTGCACTTGTAGAGAATACGCCTTCAGGGCTTCCGCCAAACCTAAGCCTGCTATCAAAGCCCCATACTCGGCCACATTGTTGGTAGCTAGAAATCGAAACCTAAACCTGTATTGGTAAACCTGGGCTGGGTTGATAAGAAGGATCCCTACCCCATTTCCATCTTGTGTGGAGCTATCGTCCACATAGAGTTGCCAACATTGAGAGAGGATCTGCCCTGGTGACCCAGGGTCTACCAGTTTCAGATCAGGAGAAGGATTATCTATGATGACCTTTTCAAATCTGCATTCCGCTATGAAGTTGGTCATGGCTTGCCCTTGATTGCGAGCCTTGGCCTATATACTACAATCCATATTCTCGTAGTTTTACTGCCCATTTCACCAGTTATCCTGACATGTCCAGTTTGTGAAGAATTTTGTCTCAGAGGTTGGTCTGTCAATACCACCACTTAATGTGCTTAGAAGTAAGCCCTCAGCTTCTTAGAAGTAGTCACCAGTGCTAATGCTATTTTTTCTACTCTTAGGTAGCGGGTTTCTGCATCTAGGAGTGCCTTACCTATATAGTAGAACGAATGTTATACTCCTTCCTCCCTGACGAGCACCGTACTAACAACCCGGTCTATCATCACCAAATACAAGAATAGAGTATCTTCTTCTATAGGCTGAGAGAGAATATTTAGGGAGGAGAGGTAAATCTTCAGCTTTTCAAAGGATTTATGACATTCAGGTGTCCACTGGAAGTTAGGGACGTTCCTTAGAACTTTGAAAAATAGCAAACTTCATTCCCCCAGTTTAGTTATGAACATGCTCAAAGCTACTAACCTCCCTATGAGATGTTTCACCTCTTTCACTGTTTTGAGGGGACTCATGCCCAATAGTACTTGTATCTTCTCCGAGTTAGGCTCAATCCCTTTGTGGCTGACCAGAAAGCCCAAGAATTTCCCTCCCCGGATGGCGAACACGTATTTGGAGGAGTTCAGCTTCATACTGTGGTTCTCTAGTACTTGGAAGACTTCTCTGAGGTCCTGCAGATGTTGTTCAAAGGTCATACTTTTCACCAACATATCATCTACATATCCTTCCATGATCCTGCCCAACTAATGCTTGAACACCTTGTCCACCATTTTCTGGTATGTTGCCCCTATATTCTTCAAACTGAAAGGCATGACCCTATAACAGCAGGTACCTCTTTTGGTGATGAAGGATGTTTTCTCTTCATCAGTTGGATGCATAGGGATTTGATGATACCCAGAGTATGCATCTAATGAGTTGAGAAAATCGTTCCTCGCTGTTGAATCCACCAATTTGTCTATCTTGGGGAGTGGATAGTTATCATTTGGGCAGGCCTTATTCAAATCTATGAAGTCTACATACATTCACCATTTATTGTTGGCCTTCTTTACCATCACAATGTTGGCGAGCCACTCAGGGTATGTCACCCCCTATATGAATCCTGTTGACATTAGCTTGTCCACCTCCTTAGTAATGGCCTTCTGCATGTCTCCCTTTACTCTCTTTTTTTTCTAACGTTCAGGGGGAAAACTGGGATCTACACTTAGTCGGTGTAAAGCTTTTTCTCTAGCTGATCCTTATATAAAACCAACAACTCCATGAGATCTTGTTTCTGTTGTTTGTTCAGGGTGCAACCTACTTTCGTGACCTCTTTCTCAATGGAGCCCAAACAGACTTTAACTAACTCTTCAGCTACCTCTGTTCTGACTTTGGGCTTCTCTTCATAGGTTTCAGGATGATCAATCAATAGGGCCTTCTTGCCCTTCAAACATGTGTTCGCGCACTCTCTCGAGGCTTATTGATTTCCCTTCACTGCGACTACTCCCTTATTAGTTGGGAACTATAGGGTCAGATACTTAGTACAATGAACAAAAAAAGAAAAACCTAAGTAACGAGTTTATAAATAGAGTAGAAGTTCTAGATAAGGGGTTTCATGTTCTGAATATACTAAAAAAAAACACTAGATTGTGTAATGATGAAACTAAAAAAAAAACTTACCTAAAATATATGATCCTATTTTGAGTGGGCTCTATCATGGAAAAGTCAATTTTTTTTCACCCTTAATCATAAATGAAATTTCCATAAAAAATTACATAGAGATGCTTTGGATAAATAAAATTTATCTTATCCTTCTTATTTCTAATTATCAAGAATTTGAACCAAAAATGGAGGATCAAATAAGAATTTTAAAAAATCATTTGCAACAAAAATGGGTTATTTCTTGAACTTAATTAATGAATTCGTTACAAAATCAAGTTTCAATTTAAAGAAACTCTTTCCAATAGTAATAGAAAAAAATCACAAATAAGAAAAAAAAGAAAAAATGGATGAAGAAATTAATAAAAAGATTAATACATAAAATAAATATAATAAGCTGACTACTACAATGAGTTGATGAAGCAGTGGCCTCCCGATAATGATGTTTTATGGGAGATGGGTATCAATAACCATAAGGTTTGTTGGAGAGTCACACAACAAGGTGCAATTCCCATAGTGACGATCAACCCTACTACTCCCTTCATAGGCACCACTGACCCTTCTATCCCGGTGAGGGGTGTTTGCACTAGAGTCATTCTAAAGGCATCTACGCCTATCTTTGTCATAGCCCCTGCTGATAAGATATTCATTAAGTTGTCATCATTCACTAGTATCTTGTGGACCCTATGTCCCTCAATGACAGTGGAAATCATCAAAGCATCTTCATATGAATACTTAAACCCTTGTCCCTCAACAGGGGTAAATGTAATGGGTTCATGCCAAGACCTTTCTTGACCCATTGCAACTAGGACTTGATCCCCCAACCTCGTCCTTTATTGCTAGTGATGCCCATATTGGTTGATAAGCCCCCAAGTATGACAAGGACCTCTAGGAGTGCTGGTCCCTATTGTCTCACTTCACCTCCCTCCCCATCCAGAGATGGATCCTTTTTTTAAGAATTGTTTCAGGTATTCTTGTGCCAAGAGTCTGTCCACCTCTTTTTTAAGAGCATAACAATCCTCGGTACCATGTCCCTTCTCCTTATGAAACTAGCAGTACTTCTCGGAGAACTTGAGGCTGGGATTAAGCTTTAAGGGAGGAGGATACTGGAGCAAGTTTTGACCCCTTAAGGCCATGTAGATCTCTGTGTAACTGAGATTTACAAGGGGTATACAACCTTTCAGGCTTGTTGGGAGGTTCCCTTAAAGGCCCTTTCTTCTCAACCTCCTGTGGTCTAATAAGGGAATGAATTTTGCTGGGGGATTCATCACTAATCCCTCCTCTATTAACCTGAATGGAGCTTCTACGAGTAGTCAAAGCCTCCTCTACTCTTATTTGACTCTCAATTATCTGTTTCACCATCATAAGAGTTCTATTTTGTACCGGGTAGAGTTATTTCCACAACTCTTTATTTCTGACCCCTTTGATTAAAGCCTCGCACGCTATGGGCTCTAGTAGATCCTTTACCTAAAGCATTTCTTCATTAAATCTCCTCATATAGGCCTGAGTGGACTCCTTCTCACCTTGGATAACTCTAAATAATTTAGTGAAGCTTTTCTTCATAGGGATGCTGATACTGAAACGTGCTACCAGCTTAGCATATAAGTCCTGAAAAACTCATAATTGACCCTGATTTCAGGTTATTGTACCATGTTCTTACATTCCTTCTAAAGGTGGTGGGCAATATCTTGCACATAACGTCATTGTCATAGATTACCATCTCGAGGCTCCCCCTTACATTCTTGATGTGCTCCTGATGGTCTATAAGTTTATCATAGTTGTCAAGGCTCATCTTCGCAGATAAATAGTCCTTGGGTACTTTAGCTTACAGAATTCTCCTGGACAATAAAGAGCCTTCTACCTGGTACTAGCGGGCAGGTTGGTGATGTCGTGAGTTCTCCTCAACCCTTCTTCTAGGTCGTTCCTGGTAAGGGCCAGATGAACTAGATGAATCTAGCATGGAATGGTGGGAGTGTCGACGTTTTTCTCTCCTACGGTGGCTAGTTTGAACTCTACAAGAGTGCTCACTTCTCACTGGTACCGTGGCATAGTGTGAACGTTCTTGGGTTGGACTATGAGAACGACGTCTTGGTGGTTCCTCTTCATTTTGTCCATACCCCTTGTTGCTACCCAATTTTTGACCCATGTTTTGATAAATTTTCAAAAAAATAAAAACAAATAAAGGTTTACATATGGTGATAACATAGAGCATCAGAGCTAATATTAAGGAAGCATTATGTCAAGGAGATAATTACTGAATCATATATAATTACTGCAATATAAAATACCATAGATATATGATTTGATTTGTGCTGGTTATGGAAAATAATCACTGCAATATAAAATACCATATACATAGGATTTGTTGGTGCTGGTTATAGAAAACAATCTCTGCAATAATTATTGCAATATTTCCTTAAATAACACGTGTAGAGATTTTCTATATAAGTGAACTTCCAGCCATATGCACAAAGGGAGGAGAAAATTTTAAGGGGGCAATTTTGCACATTTAGAAAGCAACACAAACAAAACCCTAACCCTAAACCTATCTTTTTCAAGCAAACCGGTCGCTCTCCCCACCTTAGAAAATGAAAGAACACAAACCAGTCGGCCGCTCCCTCCTCACCAGCCACCTACCCCTCTCCTTACCAGCCACAGACGTCGTCCCTCCATGTTCTAAACAAGCCATCCTCATTTTCTCCTCCTCCAGCAGTATCTCCAAACACCAGCCTAAGCACCAGCTTCGTCCCTGCACCAGGTAAGCTCTCCTCGTCTCTATGCATGCATAAATTTAATTCACTCTGTTACTATGCATGTGAATTTTAATTCACCAGTGACTGTTCATGCGAGTCTCCTGCTGGCAGAACCGGTTACTGGTTTGAGCCAGTAACCTAGTTGAGCTTGGAAATAAAGTCCAGCCCATATGGCTTGGCTAGATTTTTTTTTAAAGGATACAAAAAAAGGTTTATGTTTGACTTGGAGGGGCCATCCTTGATTTTTTGGACTGTTCAGTTTCCTTGCAAATTTTGAGAATATATATGCATGGTTTGTTGTCTTTAATTGCGATTAATTGTGATGCTTGTGTTTTTGACAAAAAAATATAAAAATGTTTTTGTGTGTTGCCTACGGCCAATACCCTAACATGTTTTGAACGTTTTTTTATATATAAAAAAAATATTGGAAGTTTCGAAAATGTGTTTTCGCATGGATTTCTTAAACACAACAAAAATTATTTTCTTGTATTTCTGGATTTTACAACATGTTTGTAAAACTCCAAAAGGTATTGGCCAATATTCCAAAAAAATAAAAAATCTTATTTGGGGGGAATTCATTTATTATTCACTGTTAATGTTTGGATAAAGAAATGCTAAAGAGATGAATATCCAAAATATTTAATAGGAATAACTTGTTACTATTAACTGTTAATATTTGGATAAAGAAACCCTAAGTGGTAAATATCCAAAATAATTTTCTAGGAATAGTAACTCCTCACACATCCTTGAAAGAAGCCTTGATTATAATTGTGGACATTTTAATTTTTTTTTACTCCACAATTTATGAGCCGTGAGAGTATAAAACACTAAGGTAAAAATAGGCTTTTAAAGCGTCCTAAATTTCTAAATTTTTGTCCCTCCTCCTTACGATTTATGAGTCGCAAACTCTTGAAATACGAAGGGAAAAATGAGCTTTTAAAGCACATGGAATCTCCTTGGATTTCTATCTTAATAAATTTAATTCGAATCAAACCTAGAAAAACTGATGGGATTAGAAAACACCAGCACCATAACAATTATAAAGCAAATCAAACACGAAGCAGCTTACCTTAGGTAGGGCGTACTAGGGGTGCTAACACCTTCCCTTTACGCAACCAGTCCCTTGCCTTAGAATCTCTGAAAGACCAGTTTAGGGTTCCTAGTGACCAAAATACTAGGTGACGACTCCCTTATTCACAACAAAACAAAAACCCCGAAATCAATTTAAGGGTCGTCGCGACGCCGCGAGGGTGTGACACCCCTCAACGTAGTTGATGCATCTCCGGGCTATAGGGTCCTTTGTTGCTGAGGTGGTAAGTAGTGTGCTGGGACATTGTGAAGAGGTTGAGGATGAACCATGAGCTACCCTCTCAACCTGATGACCTTATCTGAGAGCAAACATATCTGCTCGGCCATCTTCTCAATCTGGGGTTGGACGGATGTACCAGCAGCAATGTGGGGCATCCGTGATATGCCCTAGTATGTATGGATCGACCATGGTGGTGCACGAGGTAAAACCGCATGTCAAAGCTTACTTTCTTGCTAGAGAAGTAATTAGCTTTTTATAAAGTTCCCATAGACGGCGCCAACTAATGAGGTTATAAAAATCATAGGGAATATTGTGGGATGAATTATTCCTAAAAATTTTCATACATCATTTATGGTGAATTCAATGACCTCCACTTCAAGACCACGTAGGCTTCTCCTTGGTCAAATCTTTCCTTTAGGGGTTATAAAACTCTTTTGGAATAAATACCTGCACAAAGTCCTCTAGGGTGTGGATGGGGGACCCTAAGCAAGTTAGTACTAGGAATATTTGTGTAAAGAATAACATTAATGAAGATATTAAAAGGTTTTATGAAGGTATAAAAAATGTTGGAAACAAAGTTCTAAAGGTAAGGGGAAGAAGCTGAGAATCCTCCTGTCTTTTTCTTATCTTCTTTTATATTACCTTATTTGAACTGCCTCATGTAAGGTAGGAGGGGTAGAAAAGTAATCTTGTATGATTAAGATAATATTATTTTACTGCTCGTACCATCACATCTAATTAATGTAAGCATGGACTACTTGTTCGTATTTAATAGGATTATGATGGACATCATAATTATTAATCTAGACTCAGGGTATAGGAGGCTCAGTGTAGAGTGACCCTTTAGCCACGCACTCAACCTGAGGGACATTGAGTGCAACTCACACCCTAAGCCCAGGAGAAATCGGGTCCAGCTCATGATTGCACCCAAGAATGGTTAAGAGCGGCCGTGCCACTACCCAACATGGAGCTATATTGACAATAAAACAAATGTAAAAGGACAAAAAAGCCCTTTGTAGGAGAGTTATATTGATTTTATTTTTAAGAGCATCAAAGTAATTTAACTATTTTTAAAAAATTAAAATAAATATAATGCCCTTGAATGAAATGCATCATATATTTTTTTTATTATAGGGGTAAATCAATAGTGTTACCATTCTCTAAAAAATAAAATTATCAACCTAATCCTGCATAAATTGTTAAAGACAATTATATCATGGTGAAAAGACCACATTACCCGCATTGTTTACTTCAAAAGTTTTATATTGTTTAATGATAATTTTGTCATTACACTATTACAATGAATAATGTTCAGAGTTTTGTGAACAATAATTTTCTTAGGATATTTAGTTTTTTTTAATTAAATATAGGAAAACAAACAAAAAATAAACGATGCTAGGAGTGCGTCTGGCCCAGCAATAAAAGGTTTGATTCACGCGCCAAACCTCTTTTTAAAAAAAATAAAATAAAATGCAGACAACCTTTTATTTAAAAATAAGAATAAAATGATGCAGATGATGTGTTGTCTAAAGCTCCAGAATCCAATTAACAAAGGATCACCAGAAAATAGGGGTAGTGTTATTTTTTGCCCAAAACCTCGATTCTCAACCCATTTTCATGACCCAGAATACCTAGAAAATACCTTAAAGACCTTGCTCAACCCATTTAAGGCCTCAAATAAACCACAAATCGGTTCAAAAACCAAAACAACTTGAATCTAAAAAAACTTCTTGAACTTGGATCTATCATCTCAAGTGATTTTAATGCTAAAGAACACTCTTATGCAACTCCTCTCATTGACTAGAACTTGTTGAGACAAAGATTGACTATTTTTATGTCCGAAATTTATGTCAACCGAGACACTTTCTCCACTGCAAGAATTTGGCAAGTCTCACTCTCTTCTCTCAAACCATAGATTGAAAAAAAAAATTGCACCAAAATTTAAAGGACTCAATTGATGAGAATATAAAAGTTTGAGGATCACAATGAAAAAAAAACTAACTTTGGATTCTACATTGAATTGTAAAAGGCTACATAGGGCATGTGTGCACAATATTTTGACCTCGTGGCTTAGTTTTCTTTATAATGTTAGCGCTTCGCATAAGTTATGAAAAATTAAAAAAAAAATGGTTTGCAAAACTTATTTCATTGGGATAGATCACATGTTTCTCTAACAATGCTAATGAACATAGTTTTTTCATTCCTTCGATTTTACAAGTTAGTGTCATTTTTTTGTTCATTTTTTTAATGCTTTTATGCTCTTTCTAAGGTTTTTAAAGTTTCTCTAAATCTTTTAAAACTGATTTTCCAATTCTTATGTTTTTAAAAATTAATTGTTGTCTTGGTGGTTTAAGGGGCTCTTTCAATTAAAAGTGGTGTGTGTGTCTATATAAAGAACACACTCAATATATAAGGATTGGGGGGGTTGTTGTCAATGGCAGGTCATCTATGCCTCCTAAATGTATATGATGCCTAAAGGAGTAGCAAGAATAATCATTTCCATCTAGAGAGAGTTTTTATGGATAGGAGTGGAGAAGAAGAAGAAAGTTTGCAAGATTGTATGGCAAACAATTGTTAAGGAAAAGAGGAGGGGTGGGTTCATTACTGGCAAAAAATAAATCAACTTTGTTCAAATGGCTATAGAATTCAAGTGAAGATAATCCTTTAGGCTGACAGCAATTTGTAATCCAGGAATATGAGCCTTCCTTCTTAAATGGTTTGCAATATTTTGATATTCAATTGTCTTCAATATAGCGGGACATTTATTCAGTGCTTGGATCAAAAAATGAATCATGTAGGAGCTTAAGAAATTCATTAAGGTTTGTGGTTGCAAATGGAAAAATAGTGAGGTTTTGGACAGACAAATGGGCAGGAAATTCTATTCTCTCACATCAATTTTCAAGGTTGTTTGCATTATCAATGCAATACGAAGGCTGAATTTCTAGCTTTGGAATTACTTGGATTCAGAGTCTTGCATGAGGAGGGAGTCACGGGTCTTTGAACATTAGCAGTTAACAAGCTTGACGGATATTATTCAATCACAGACACTTTCTCAAAAAAGTCAGATAAGAAGATTTGGGAAGCGAGCAAAGATGAAATTTATACTGTAAGAAGTTGCAATTTGATATTGATAGAATTCTCTTTCCATGTGACGACGGTAACTGGAAATTATGTGCTGGTTGTCTATGAAAAAACGACTTTGTACAGAGGAATTTTTAGGTTGGAGAAATCTCATCAAAATGGATGCAGCAAAATGTCTTTCCTGCTACAAATTTACTAAATCAACATTATACACTCTTCTCCACTTGCTCCTGGTGTTTTTGGTCTAGAGTAATTCAATGGTGCAGAGTTTTAACCAGTTTTTCAGAATCTCTTGAAGATTTTTATAGTCAATGGTTAGTTTTCTTGGCAACCTTGTGTAGTATTTGGTTGGCAAGGAATAATCTAGTGTTTAATGGTGTGCAGTCGAATTAGCTATCTCTTTTTCAACTGTTAATGTATAGAATTTCAGTTTGGATTCATAAAATATAAGGGAGTTTCACCTATACAGTGTATGATTATGGACCAGCACTGGTAAGATACACATGTTATTATGGTCTGGTTTTTAGCCTTTGTATGTGTAATTTTTTTTTTAGTTTCATGCCATGTACTTTATCTTAGTTGGTCATGATCTGCGTGTCTAACTTTCTTATATTAATACTAATCTCGTTTATATAAAAAGAAAACCCAGTATTTTTATGATTATG
>Ga0325405_1001948_pt1 | contig 21227 bp, 20 predicted proteins | sample PopdelMetagenome_21_FD_205663 | JGI IMG/M metagenome (GOLD analysis project Ga0325405, IMG submission 205663) | Populus deltoides microbial communities from Bellville, Georgia, United States - Xylem-Control-R2 | ecosystem: Host-associated > Plants > Phyllosphere > Stem > Wood/Secondary xylem...
AAATCCAAGTCGAAGGGGATACTCCGATAGGTATTCGAGTAGAAAGACACCCAACTCAATTCAACCAAATGCAGCTAAAAAAATCAAATATGAGCAATAGAATACTTGATAGGTATTCGGAGGAGGACGGCATCCAATTCAATTCAATCAAATATGAGCAATGATTACAATTAATTTTTTTTTTTAACTATATCTCTATTTTAGAGATAAAAATATATTTAATTAAAAAATATAAAATAAATCAATTTTTAAAATAATTTTGAAGTTAATATATGTATTTTTTTTAAAAAAAGACAATAACATATTCTTCTAATGTAACTATCTCTATTCCATAGTATAAAGTTTATTCTAGAGTGTTTTTTTATTTAAAAAAAAAGATATCTTTTTTTATAGTAAAAATCTCTATTTTTTATTTTTTATTTTTATTTTTTAGTTTGAAAGTATGATAAAAAAATATTTAATTTAAAAATATCATTTATATATGTATATAATAAAAGTTGGTTTTTATAATATTTCTTACTTGAAAATATATTAAAATAATAATTTTAAAGAAATATTATTTTTAAAATTAACATATAAACAATCCAAAATTACTATATAAAAAAAACAATAATTTAAAGCTAGACGGCTGAATTACAATACCAAAAACAAGCCTAAAGCTTGATGCAAAACCGGGTTACAGATTAATTAGAGATGTCAACTAACCCGTTCCCTCCAGATTTGTTTTAACAAACAGGTTAAAACAAAGGCGATCGAGTGAATTTCACCGGGTCAGACCAATCCGAGATGCATGCTGCTAAGATGCTTGGTTAATTATTTAAGAAAGAACAGACAGATGGATAAATTAAGAAGAGAGGCTATAAATAATTATTTCATTTATTCATATAAATTTCTTAAGCACCCACAGTTAACATATATGAACATGGTTATTACATACAGACTCGTAAAACAAAGACAAAAGAGATTACTTAATCTCTTCAACCCATGTTGTTACAGTTGATTATCACAGCTGAACACCTCAAGATCTTGATTATCTTCGTTTTAGTTTCTCATTCTCTAAACCCTCAGTCCAATGGAAGGCTCAAAGGCAAGCAACTCCTTGGATCGAAGCCAAGGCTTGACCACAAGCACCGAATCAAACATAAGCTTCTCTTCACTCTGTGTGGTTGCCTCAATCTTTAAATAATACTTGACCCCAGAAACCACCTGCGTCTGTGCCTCCACCACTTCAGAGAACATCAGCTCTCCAACTTCACCACCTTTCCCGTACATGCTCCTGTGGTTGTTGAACTCCTTCACGGAGAACCTTCCCAGCTCCTGAATCTCCTTGTTAGTCTTCACATCACTCACCTTGGCTCTCCCGCCTACCATCCCTCCGCCGTTTCCACTCACTCCTGACACAAGAAGCGTGTAGAGAACGAGAAAAACAAACAAGGGTACTGAGGGCTTCACAAGTCTTGCCATAGCTAGCGGGTGTGTTTAATTTGATGAGAATGGTGATAAGACCAGATGAGCTATATAGAGAGAGAGGAGGGGAGGAGGCGTGTCACGTGTGTGTCTTGTAGCAATGAGTTTGTGGGGACGACGGAGATCAGAGGCTGACACGCAAATTAAGAAGTTGTACGTGTAGTGGGTGTGCATGCACCAACGGCGTGCCGCGTAATTGAAAGATGCATGAGCTACGTGAGGTGGCTAGACGTGGTAGGGAAAACGACAGAAGGTGTGAGCTTTTGATGGGATGTTCTGTTTTTCTCAGAAATGTAGCCGTATCAGCTTTTGTACTTCGAGAATTTTCGTGGATTCCAAAGAGTGGGTGGGTTGTTCTTTGCGTGGTTATTACCTGGTTAGATGAGTCAATCTAGTAATTTGTTGAACAAAAACTTAATTTGAATTGAGTTTTATTTCAAAAAAACTTGGTTACAATTAATGTTTATAGGGGTTTTTTTTTATAAAAAAAACAATGTTATTTCTATTTTATTTTTAAATAATTATAGTTTGAAAATTGACCCGTAAATCTCAACTCACGATGAGTTCATGAACCGAGTTCATGAACCGAGTCGACCTCCTTTGGTTTTGGATTGGGGGGAGGAGAAACTAGGAAGAGCAAGCGATTCTTATCGTCCAGGGCTTTGCTGCGTTGTTGTGTTGTGGATTGTGTGACTCGTTTCCAGTAGGTATATGTTCTTCTGAGGGTAACGTTTTCTTTTCTGTCAAAAGGAAAATAAAACAAAAAAGCAGAGCGTGAAATCATACATGTTCATTTTGACGACAGGAATAAAAATAAAAGAAAACAAGAATCACGTGACCTAGCTCGCTAAATTTTCAGTTAGCAGGGATGGCTAAGACCAACAATCTTAGGTGGTCTTTGGTATTCCCTAAAAAAAATTTAGTCTTATTTAGTTTTAAATTATTATTTTGATATGTTAATATTTAAAATAAATTAAAAATATATATATATCATTTTAATAAATTTTTAAGTACAAAATAATTTAAAAAATATCACACTGTAAAATAAGCCCTTAGTGTATATATGCCACGTAGGCTAATAAATAAATTAAAACATCGTTTAAAAAAATTTAAAAACAACCCTATAAATTAACCTACCAGTCTCATCTGAGTTTGACTAGATCAACTAACTTGTAAGTTGAAGTTGACCGGAACAATAGAACTTGACTAGGTCAATAACCAAACTGGTTCGAGAGGAAAACTGATTTGGCTCAAACCACGATTCAGGTTAGAGGATCAACTAGCCAACCCACCCAACCAAGCCTGAGTTTAACAACAATTTTTGCATGAAAATCATACAGTATATAGACCCCATATCAAGTACACCAAATTGGTTAATTTACAATAGAAACAATTGGCACTGGTGTAGACTGTAAACTATAATCAATTCAAGCGGCTAATGACACCATGAACAGCATCTATACAAACATCTGTAAAAATTTTGGTATCCCAGTGATTGAAATTGCTGGCAATCAAAATAACCCTATCAACTTGCGCAACTCCGCAACTACTTTTGTTGGGCATCTAATTTGACATACCTGAACCACTCGATAGGACATTCTAGACCGTTCTGAAAGTCCAGGAGAGGCTTTATGGGACAACTCCATCAATTGTTGATCGGACCTTTAAATCAGGTAGAGAGCTGCCCACGATCCTGCAGATGATTTTACTTCTTGTTAACATGTAGAAACAAGAAATGCAGCATACTATCCTTTTATTATACCATGGAACTGTGAAGATGGAAATTCTATGGCAATTTTCAGCAGCATGCTCAAACTTTAGGTGTTCAACACAGGAAGAGATGTAATTAAAAAAAAAAATCATTATAAAGGAATGCAGGGTGGTACAAACCCTCCTCCCTGTCCTGATACACCTTCCCCTTTCTCCCAAGCTCAGACCCTAATTAACCCGAATTCTGTGACAGACATGGATCGGAACCCTTACACCTTACATTCAACTTCGCTCGTCCCTAATTCTAATAAATGAACTAATATGATTAACAGAAGTAAAACCCTTAAAAGGTTTAACATAGTCTTTTATTCAAGGCAGCTGGTGATAAATTACAAAGTGGGTTGACATAAACCCACATTCTCCACACAAGGAATATCATATTTCAGGACTCGGAAAAGAAAAGCAGAGAAAAAAGATTGGTTCTTCTCTCACATTTCAACCAATGACATATGATATATATGCATCTGCCTTGGCATGTTTGAAGGAAATTTCCAGACCTTTGAATCAAAATTATTAATTTCATTGCATGGGCCCAAGCCATATATGGACGCAACTTGCTATATCTGTTTGCAACAGGCCTTGTTGTATAAATAATTAATATAAGATTTAATGCCAATAAGAACCATACCTTCTAACACTACCCAAAAAAGGTTTCACTGCAATCAATGATATTAAATCATCCAGGAAGATCAGGTTGTTGGTCGTGTCATTGTAGACAAACCACGTCCCACAGGTATGCCTCCCTGCAAACCATCATCTGTTTCTTCCACTTCTAATGGAGCTGCAAAGTATGAGTTAATCAAATGGGGAGAACAATTTAAGAAAAGCTCTTAAATAAATGAAGCAAAAAGAGAGGACAAAAAAGAGAGAACAAAAAAAAATGAAAAAGAGACAGATGCAAGCAGTTCAAAGAGAATATGCCACTAAAAATCCAAACATGAAATGGCAAAACAAGATAAGATGTTCCTTGTGCCTGATGTCCAAGAAAAATGACATGACAACTCATATATGAATTAATGTGCTATTTTAAGTAACCTTGTTAATTGGCTTCTAAATCAATACAGATTTCAATTATTTCAATTCAGTTCATAAAATCAATGATCATTGCATTCTGTTTGTTCTGGTTTATATTAAATCAAATACACTGTAAATAGGAGGAAACATTGGACAGGGAAATTGAATAATTTCAACTATGGCTGTTTACCATTAATCTCCTCTCCAGCTTGTGTCCCAGCAACCCCAATGCATGAATACAGAGAATCCTCATCTACTTTCAATTGTTCATATGCAAGGTATATGTCCTCAATTGTGGCAGCTTCATAGAGTGAAGTGAGATCTTTAATACATGAGACGTCCTGAACCCCAGAACCATAAAGAACAGGTCACATGAAGTCATACTTTGTTTCTAGTTGGAAGATGAGAGCTAAAGGATGGAAAGCTAAGCTTCAAACATATTGTTTTTCACCTTTCTCGGAACAGAAGAGGCTTGCAAATGAGCAAGCAATCCAAGCCAATAGGCATTGGACTTAATCTCAGCTTCATGTCTCATAAGCAGCGTCCGTCTTGCCTGTAATTGCGAAGTGTTAAAATGGAAACATGCTACACGTGCATCAAGACATAAGATACATGCAGATATAAAAGACAACTCTACTCCATTATGCAATTAGATATCCCCTATTAAGGAAAAGTAAAAAACAAATCCCAGCAGGGAAGTTAATTTAAGCAAAAGCTGTTGTGAAGGGGGATAACAAAACGAACTTCTAGAAAAGTTTTTCATCATTTCCATTAAACAAGTTTGTTTCGATGAATCCTATGTTCCGAGTATAAATGCTGTCAATCACAGAAAAACACAAACAGCATTCTAGTAGTTGAATAATATCTAACCCTGTCCAACTCTCTCTGGGCAACCTTGTTGCTATGCAACCCTCTAAGAACACTTTTGCATGCATCAACCGCTTTATGTACCTGCATGTTAATAGAACCCAAAGCTAGTGAATACATCAGAACTAACAGAAAATATTAGATGGAATATAGGGAAACGAACCCCCACCTTGCCTGGAGTTGATGTTACTGATACAACATACCAACCAAGCTTAAGCCTATCAAATAGGCTTAACTCAAACGATACATCATATGTCAACCCAAGAGAATCCCTAACTGTGGTGAAAAGCCTGCACAAAACAAAGAATTGCTGCATGAAAATACAACAATTCAAAGCTATGGTAGCTACAAATATTTTAGATTCAAGGCTGCATAATTTTCAAAACTAAAAGATTACTGCCTCATCTGCTAGTCAAGAAGTGTTAACAAAGAGTAGAATGGACAGATCATCCATGGTACAATATTGAATTTTATTAACTTCCCAAAGTAATTTTACAGCATTAGATGGGTACACACATTTTTATTTGTTTGTTTGTTCTTAAGGTAGCAATCCTATGGAGAGGCAGTTTTGCAGAGTATGATACAACTAGACTAAATTCCCTCAGGAACAGTCCAGACAAACACTAGAAAGAAACAAACAATAACACTGGTTAATGCACGCATGATAGTGAATTGCTAAACTATGCAGTGATATCATATAGATGAAATGCTTTCTAAGCAAGCCTGTCAGGAAAATCACCGAGAATTTATGATCTCAGCCAGTAGCCCCATTGTTATGCCAAAGAAGAGTGGATGACAGCGAAGTTTTCCTTGCATATCCTTCTGAACATCCATCCCGTCTATCTGTTGTGTTTCAGATATTGGTTGTGCATCTGCAAAGCATTGGCCAGCTGAGATTATGAGTCACACTTCAGTTTTTTGGGAAAAAATAAAGTTGTTTTCCACTTTCTATGCAGAGAAACAGTTCAGAAGTGAGCCAGACAATGTTCACAAAGGTAAACCTGAATAAATTTACATTTTCTATAACATGTCAACCAGCATCTTTTATAAGCAGACAAGACTCGACAGTATTCAATCCAAAAGAAAAGCAACATGAAAATTCAATAGACACATTGGAAACCAAACCAAGTGGTTATCCATATAATCCATGCCTTCTGAAAAGAGACCCTTTTCTTGCAATACTTTGAATGCTATATTAAAAATGCAGTGAATTAACTAAGACACGTATCCTATTTACAAGATTATCTGTCACAATTAATTTTGCACACAGATTTTAGAAGAGCAATTAAAAATAAAAAAGCCCGCGAATATAAGCTTAACATGGATCATGATAGAAGGGCTAAACAAAAAGGAATTTTTGAGGATATATTTTTTAGATAAGAGAAGATTGTAGTAACAGCAAAAAGAACTACAAAAGCTTGCTGGAGAATAAGTTGTCCTCCCAAATAATAAAGCAAAACGGATATCATTAAAGAGCAGCCAAGTTCCACTGAAAATCAGCTAAAGAAACTCCCTCAAAGCACCTGAAGAAAGGAATACTATCCTATCCCCATCTTTCCAGCCATACAGCTTATCCAACCATTTGCAACTAAGTTCTTCCCTTTTTTATTTCTAATTTCATTCCATTATTCCCTCACAACTCTTAAGAAATCTTACAAGAATCAAAATACACATCAAATTTATTAATTTTACTCCTAGAATGAAAACTGACCAGCTGCAACCGAAAAGCCACTCATTGACTTGAACAGGTCTGTTCCATCAACAGTGAAACCCCAACGATTTGGTGCAGGACCAGCAATATATGCACATGCTCTCTCATCAGTATCCTTCAAAAACACCTGCATAAGAGCACAGATACTCTAAGCGCTCTTGTCATATAAATGCACAATGACCCAGGTTACTTCCATAAACTTCAAAAAGAAAAAATCAAACTAGGAATCTGGTACGCATTAGGGCTTCATCTAATAAGCCAAACCAATTAGTACTTGCTTGCAGGGTTGGCTCAGTCACATAGATGAAATGCCCAAACTTGCTCGAGCTCAATTTGAGCTCCAACAAGCCAGCTCAAGGTCAAGCTCAGAACACATCAACTAGCATGTTTTAATGACCAGCCTCCACAAGCACAAATTTGGAACTTAGATGTGGGCAGCTCAACCGAACTTATTTAATTCACTTGTTGTTAATCTTCAATCAGAACTTATTTAATTCACTTCTTGTTAATCTTCAATCAGTCATAACCTATGACTGAATCTCAAATGGCAACCCAAAACAAGGATACAAATTACAAATAACAAATGAAAAGTTGAAGACTATAACCACTAGCAAATTAAATTACTAGACAATCTTCGCCAACATAAAAAGACTCAGTTTCAATCCAACACTAAATCTCACCCTCAAAAGGATTCAGGACAACAATCACTCCAAAAACAAAATAAATTCAAGTTTTTTAAAAAAAAAATCAGAGAGAGCTGTTTAATGAGTAACAATGCTTGCACGGAATGACATCCATGAGACTTGAAGTAAAGCACATGCTTGTTCGATTCAGCCTTATTTCTAAAACAAGCCGTGTTTACAAACCAGCTGAGCAGTGTCATTAGCAAGCTCAGCTCATTGCAAGCATACTAACAATATTCTGCATGAAGATTTTCCTGGCATTTTAATTCTCAAATGTGAGAATTTTCAAGTAATAAAAATTGTTTTGATCCTCACTTGTTGAAACTGCAAATCAGAAGGGGATGGTCGAAACATGACAGGATTAAATTCTTGTTCCTGATGAGAATCTCTTGTTGCTCTAACTGTGCCCAGGTAATCAATAATGCAAGACTGAACCTCCTCCTCTGAGAAATCTCCAACAATACTTACCTGAAGAATGAAGACATGCACCTTTTAGATGATGAAATATCTGTTTCCCGATGTGATATGCAGGATTAACAAGCAGATAATCACACACCTCCATGTTTCCACCAACAAACTGATTCATCACTGCATCTTTTACGGATTTCAGTGTTAAATTTTGTAATGATTGTGGGGTTGGCTCAATGAACCGCTCATCCCCATTCAACATTGCTGTCATGAGCTTGTGAGCAGTTGCCCGTTCTAAGCTTTTGGGAATGGACCGGAAATATGACACGTAGAGTTGCCTTGCTCTGTCAAATGCATCATCCAGCCAGACACTATTCTGGGATTCAGCAATTTCAGGCATCAAAATATCAGTATATGAGGTCAACACTGTGGCATCCATCAAAAGCAACCAAAAAAACCAAACACCACCTAAAAATGACACTAAACTTTTACTGGTCAGCATATATTGGTTATTGATGGGGTACCTCAAGTACCATATGAAGTAATTCAAATGCTGCTTGCATCCCATTGTCTCGCAGAGTGAAGCGGAACTCCATACAAATAAATTCCTCAGTTGACTCCAAAGAGCAATTTATTAGGTGATTCACACAAAAAAGTTCTACCTGAAGAAGCATATAGCACAGTAATGAGGGTAAAATGAACTACTGAGAAAACTTCCCAGCACGCATAAAAAAAAATGATTGCATGCAGCTTACTTCACATAATGCAGCAGCAGTTCTAAAAAACTGGAAATCCATTATACTTAACACACTCACGCCTGATAATTGAAGATTTTGACTATGATTTCATCTTTAGAATATTAATTTCTCAGACCCATAATGAATTATTAAACACAAGCATATTCATATACACAGATCACATTCTATATATGTTTTTCCTCCAAAATTCTTCATGTTTCATAAAGTATTTAACTGCAATAAATCCTAGTCTGCAAATGATTCCTTATCAAAGCTAATTTACTGATCAAAAACTTCAAAAGATCTGCTCTGTAAAAAAAGCGTATATATGCAACATGAAATCATATCTGAAGAAAAATGTCACCTATAATTCAGACAATTTATTTATTTATCTGTTTTGATGGCTTTGATAATATTCTTGACAAGTCTATCTAAACTGCTGCTTAGTTTCACTATGTTTTGAGATCTCTCTTTATTGCTGTTCATAACTCATACAGCCTCATCCTGGTTTCAATTTTTTTATCTTGATCTAAAAATATAGGGGAATTTGCCACAACAAAGGTCCATGTTCAATTCTCAAGTGCGCGCTCTACATTAAAAACCATAAAGGGTAGGAGTGTCTCCAAATTCTCCCTTCCAAGACTGTAATCTAATAGGACCATAACTGTGTAATTTCCTTTAGCAAAAAGATTATCCAAGGTTTCCTCAAGTCTAAACAACCAGCCTGCACTACCATTTAACCTGATTTTCTTATGGCAGATCTTTCAGATAAAAATTGAAAATTTTAATAAGACGAAATAGAGGACAAGCACCGCTAGTAAAAATGATATTGATGACTTCTTTTTGACATTCATTTCATAATCAATAGTCTAACCCACACAATGAACTTTCTAATATTTAATTTTAAAAAGAAACATGATATATAGTACTAGACTTACCTGCTCTCTCGAAAAGCTGCCAACACGACCACCCTCACTGAGAGTTCGAACACCCACAACAACAGCTCCTTTAGACTCAGAACTTTCAGCTGCTCGGCCCCCGCCCACAATAAGCCGCATGACACCTCCCCGGGATTCACTTTTGGATATCTGTACACAGCGTGGGATTAAACTAAAATTGAAATAGGTGGTGCTATATTAAGCATATTCCCAATATGTATCTATCAAGTTTTTTATTACCATCCAGATGCAAAAAATGAGGATGAAAGATGGAACAGACAAGAAGTATTGTTTTGCTTTGAAGTGAAGATTAAAACCAAAATGCAACATGTCTTCATAAATAAATACCGCAAGCACTGTTACACTACAGTAACAGATCGTTTAAACATGCATAAGGATACCTTGTAATTTACAGCAATTCCATTTGAAAGACGACACTGAGTGATGCCTGTTTCTTGGTCATGCAATTTCGTATAGCCTGCATCTGGAAGTAAGGGAACAAAGGATGGCCTACGTTCTAACCTTAACTCCTCTAACTGTGTTGAAGATATCAATTCTTTTGGCACTTCAAGCTGCACATAGAATCAAATAAATGAACTTGTCAATGAAGTTTATTTCAATAACTGGCTGTTTATATAAAAACCAAAAAAAAAGTAAAAAGAACAAAGCATGCTAAGTTCCATTTGGACACCTCTGGCTCAGCCTCAATTGCTTCCTCCAATCCTGATTTTATGGCAGCTGTAATCTCACTTGAGGATATCTTGAACTCGGTTTCACCCAATCCATCAATATGCACTTTTGTAGGAACACATGCAACGATTGCTGCAGGAATGGGCGCAGTAGGTTTTCCAAAATCAGAGATAAATTCTAATAACTTGGCACCAATAGAATTGACCTATGAGAGAGAGAGAGAGAGTTAAAATAACTAGAAAAGGTCATAAAAAAATAATAATTTCACAAACAAAAGAGTGGATATACAAAGGAACCTCAAAATCCTCATTCTCAACTTCAAAAACTTCAGAAAGCACACCAGGCTATGCAAAAAAGCATTACATTCACAAAGCATCTACTACCAAAGGCAAATATATCACAATAATAACCACGAATATTTCCAATAAAACCTCATCAACAAACAAATTAAAGTTAAGAGACAAGAAATCAAGGCATTAGATAAATGTTAATGGCAAAATTTGTGAAGCATCAAAACCATTAGAAAAATTATCTTCTAGATTATAGTATCTTGGCACAATACTAACTATGGCTCTGTATTAGTCTCTATAATAATAATAGCATGGCAGTTCTAAAGCAAGTTCAGGCTATATACTGAAACGTAAGGGGGGAAAAAGGTGCGACAGTAAGAGTCAAAATCAAAATATAAGCACACATGACAATGATGAAGTTATGACTTCCTGGATTACTATCACACACGTTACATAATTTCATTTTACAGGGATAAGAGTGTGCACAACAGGCAATAATAGTTAGGGCCACTATGGGTGAAATTTACTTCTTCAAGTGTGACCATTCCAGCAACAGCAAACAAACTCTCATGTCCTTGTCTCTGATCCATCACAGTATGGCCAAGAGCATCACTCTCCATGATAAATTCCAAATTATCAACAGATGATACATTATCAATCATAGCTGCCAGATGTTCGCTATCTTTTAAAAGTGCATCCATATAGCGAGTTAATTCACCCTTTGTGACACCAAATTCTTTAAGCCTTCGAACCTGCATCAAACAAAATCTATAAAATATTTTAACCAGGAAAAGATGAGAAAAGGAAGATCTAAATTTGATTGAGCAAAGTTGGCAGCAGCATCAAATAAGATTCAATGCTTTCTGTCTCCAGAATTTTTGCCAAAAAAACACAAATAGATGCATGGCCCACTGAAGACTACTATTAATAGTTGCAACTGCTAATGTAATCTTATTAAACAAAAAACCATGCCCTCTTCTACAGTTAGCAAATAAGGGAAATAACAACAAGAAGAAAAAAAAAAGAGCTTGTTATCTGATAATAATTCCAACCTGAATGAAAATAGCTACGAAAAAATTGATGCAATGGAATTGCATTAACAGTAGCAATGAGAGTGAAGACAGTAAGAACAGAAAAGTACGAACCTCCTGAACAGCAACTTTAATTGCATTTTGCCAATTCTTGGGTTCTGCAGTCACTGTAAGAGTTGTGACAGTGCATCCTTCCCTTCCAGAATCACTATGATCCAATTCAACTGAAGTGAATGGTGGATTTGAACTCTGAAAATTTTAACAAATTAACAAAAATTTTGGGAGGGCTAATGAAACTAAGAGATATGGACCTACACATACAGAAATCAATACAATATAGACAAATTTCCAGCTTCCGTCATTTTCTTTACCAGCAGTCTGCAAAATTACTATATGTTTGAGTTCAAATCTTAATTGTTAAATTTGCACCGACTTTCATCCTGACAATTTTCCAGCTTCCATAATTTTTTTACCAGCAGTCTGCAGAATTACTATATGTTTGAGTTAAAATCTTAATTGTTAAATTTGCATTGACTTTCATCCTGCTCATTGAAACAAAAGCATAGCTAAATTCATGATCGATAGTCAGAAGAAACCTTAAGCATTTGTCAGCAATGAAACCATCATCATTCATAATCTATGTTTACTAAAAGGCAATTCCCAAACAAACACACATGTAAAGCAACAGAACAAATTAAAATTGATATATAAGGAAAAAACAATTAGAGACCAACCCAATCACAGGTTAAATGGTGACCAATAGGAAAGCAAAGGAAAGAAACAAGTGCAGCAAAAGGCTCAAACTATATATAACATGACCAGCAGAAACCTTGTATCTTGTATTAATTCGGAAGTGCAGTGCAGATAGAAATATTCTCTTCATCAAAACACTGCACAAGTCACCATACGTTTGGACCTTGCTCACCGGAATCTGCAGCAAAATCCAGAGCATGATGTCAATCCCAAACCCGAATAAAGGGGGCAAAAAAAACAATGAATCAAACCCACTTTTCCAAAGGCTAGTATTTCTGCATGTTGAACATTGAATACTAGTCCCAAAGGGAGAAACACATAAGCAAAATTTTCTACATGCTGATAAAGAATTTAACAGCATATAACTGCAAGTGTCTTAGACACACCAGATTTTTCTTAAATTACAAGAAGGGAACCAGAGAAAACCTTCATGTTTTTTTATGTTTATGTGAATGGAAAAGTGTTCTTCAAAGTGGCGTGCCATGAAAAGTGGCTAATGGGTACAGAATGAACAGCATGGGAAGGCGAGATTATTAGTAACCAATTGATTTTCTTTCGTTTGACTAAGATGTCAAAATGATATTCTCCTTTCAAACAGCATTACAAAGACTTGCTTCTATATATCATGCATCAGATTGAAATATGACATATATGAATGAATAGAATCTTGAATCCATGTCCTCTGTGGGGAGTTGACAGGCAGTTATCTATATTAACACTAAATCCAAGGCACACTTTATTAGTGCCAATGCTTCACAGTCTCACCATTCTAAAGTATGAAATAAAAAATAAGTGGCATAGCACAACACTAATGCATATAAACTTGGGTTATTGAAGGGTGTTAACGACCATCAAGAGACCAATTCAGAAAGAGACACACAATTTATTACTGGAACAAACTCGTGAAACACACTTAGGTGGTAAAACACTGGAAAAAAAAATCCAAAGATCATATATCATTTGGTTTGGAAAATTTTATTCATGTTCATAATAAACTTTGTTCTTTGTAGGTCATCAATTATTCGTTGGGATAAGCAATGGTCTTCGTAATTTTTACAATACCCAGCTTGAAATCAAAAGCAAGAAACAAATTGCAAAAATGATTCCCATAATAATCAATTTGCACCGACTTTGGTAGAATTTTTTGCTCATGAGTTGACTTAAAATGGCCTGTTACAGAATTCAGAAGATGAATTCAGAAGATAAACTTTATTTTGTTTCTATTCTATCAGAAGTAACAAGGAAATTTTTATTTCAGCTCAACTGCCATTTTGTAGAATTCAATTCATTCCTTCAAAAAAGTTCCAAATGGAAAGTAGGGGAAAAACTATCACAAAATGCAGGGGGCAGAACATATGGAGACCCAGACACAACACTAAATTTTTAAAAAAAAAAAAAAACACCCAAAAGATCTAGAAATCAAGTGGAACTAAAATTCAACTTAACAAGCGGAACCATAAAACTTTAAATCAAAGCATGCAGTCGAACAAGTTTCTGAGATGATAAATTATTGATCTAGTCATAGCACTGTCTCAAGTAACGCCTTGAGACAATGCAAAGGAAGTCCTTCCTAAATAGAAACACCACTCAATGGCTTCACTTTCTGCCAAAATTCCATTTCCAAGTAGCAAGAATCCCAACAACTCTTCAATTTTACTGTTTGTCATCACAACTTGCACATGAAGGTGGAAACAGTGATGCAGATAAAATGATGTTTTTTACTGAATTTGCTCTGAAGTTAGAATGCGGTGAGATACACACAATAGCAATCATCACCCCAAGAAGTAGGAGGATAAAACAAAACAAGAGCATCTGCAAAAGAACCAGCACACAGCAAAATGCTGACTCTTGTTGTCCATACCTTGCAGAACATATTAATTGAGAAATTCTGAAGAAACTCATGCTGAAATATCTGTGGTGGCTTCAAATTTGCATTGCTTCCAGGAAGAGACCAATAATGCTCGACAGGAGGACGAACTGCATGCCTTTCCCTTTTAATGATTTTGGATTGGTCTAGAGAACTAGATGACTTTTCACGAGATGAACTTCCAGGGAGCCCAACTGAGACCTTAGGAGCAAGAAAACTAGCCATTGCACCAAATGCACTTGGAGAAGGAGCAGAAACTGTCTTGTTTTCCAGGCCAGTTTGCCCAAAGACATTCTGCACATCAAGAAGTAATTATAGTCCTTGTTTCAAGATAGATACATAAGTACTAATCCAGACACTGATTAATTGCTACAAATTACGATCAACAAGTTTTTGGGCATACTTCAATTTGGTGAACCATCTTTGAAATGTTATCAATGTCACCAACAATGTATAGAGTTGCATTTGCTGGGAAGTACCAACGCTCATGGAATTTCCTAATTTTCTCTGCATCCCACTTCTTAATCTGCTCTTCCAATCCTATTGGGAACCTTTTGCTCAGCTTGTTTTCTGAATGTAGATGTTGTAACAACTACATTCAAAAGAAAATCATCAAACATTGTTATTAAACAGAAATATTCAAACATTAACTAGTTTCAATTTATAAGCAACATTGAGTCTGTACCTGGCAGTCAACACGATATTCTATAGTATTCATCATCTGTAGTTCTGAAAGTATAGCACGCCTTTCCTTTTCAACTCGAGAAGCAAGGAAGCTCGGGTGGAAAGCTATCTGTTCAATGAAACGGATACATTAAATAAGACATTGTAATTGTCAAATCTTTACTCTGCATGCCATCATCCTAGCAAACATTTTTCTTCTTGACAAAAAAAAAATTCCAAACTAAGGGAAGCATCTCAAATACAAGAGCAATTCCTTTATCTGTACCTCATTCAAGGCATCCAGCACAGAGGGGAGTAGATCTCCATCAGCATCCTGGCAAGCACCATTTGCCATCAATAAATACCACATGGTGGAATTTAATCAAAACGTATTGGTGCAAGAGGCAAGAAAAAGATAGCAAGACATAAAGATAAGGTAGTTTATAATGCAAGCATTCAATTACAATAGGCAAGCATGGAGACACAATATTGCAAGACATACTAATGTATCTCCCTAATTCTCTCAACAAGTCACGCAGATACTCATTCTATAGTATCATATGTCTACCATATTGGGTACAGATAACAATCAGCAACTCCACCAAAATTCAAATGTACTCTACCAAATTAATGAAACTTATCCATATGTATGTTAACTTCCATAACTTTATCAGATGCTTGGTGCACACTATCCCATGCAAAGGACAAATTGAACAATAAGATTTTTAGAGTTGTTTTCATTGTGCAAAAATAAATTAACTCTAACATGTTGGGTGCACATTCTGAAGTCTTTTTTTCCTTCCAGCAAGGTGCAAAACATACTAACAAGCAACTTAGTTTGAATCAGATGAAGCACATCTACAAATGCACACAAACACACAAGTTCGTGCTAGTAATTAAAATATCTTCTATTAAACACCACATATATATATTGTCTAATACATATGTATATTCCTTAATTTGTAGTTATAATCCTTGCTTTGTAGAGTTAACAGTCTTTTGCTGATATATAAGATATCAACTATATTATAAATTTGCAATCATAATCCATGCTTTAAAGTGTTTAACTACTACTCTCTTTTTTTGGCTCACTATAAAAGAACATTGAATATTTTGATGGCTTTTATTTTTTTATATTTCTCCATCATGGCATAGAATTATTTATCTTCAATCAATACTTTTTTGAACCCATCAAAAGTTACCAAAGAGCTGCAAGGAAAAAACCAGATCAAAAGAATATCACAATAAAAGCACACAACAGAGTGAAAGGAAACAGTTGGAGCTTAAAAAGGTGTTAAGAACACAACAACCAAAACCATTAAATTAAATCAATTGTTAGTGTAGGAAAAGATTGAGAAAAGTGACAAACCTTTGTACAAGTTGGTGAATGAATGTGGAACACTGTATGGTGGAAATCAGTGTAAGCATTAGATCGGGCCCCTGTTCCAAGAAGTTTCTCACGTTTCTTACTTCCAAGGAATGCAACATGTTCAATCATATGTGCAATTCCTTGCTCATCATCTTCCTCGTCTATTGATCCTACATGAACTTCCATGTGTGCCTCAAACCTAAAAAATTGAAAGCTAGTTTTGTATATGAGAGAAGGAATGGTGAGTTTTGACCACACCAATTACCACCATCGAATTAAAACCCTTAACCATGGATGGTATCCTCTCTTTCCAAATACCATTGACTAGATGAAATGAGAAATTTTAGGGTACTGCATAAATGGGAGTTAAAGAATTAAAAGAAAAGATTTCAAGGCCCTCTAGATTTTGAGTAGAAAAATAAAGCAAATATGATTTTGAAAATCCCACAACTATACATCTCTTGCGAGAGAAGAATTTAACATTCAGTAAGAAGTTCTAATATCATTTGGTGAGCTAAAGAGAAATTCAATGAATTGATTTAGTATCATAACCATGCAACTACTATATTCTTCAGCATGGTCATGAATTCAATTTACTTTAACTTACACCTAGTCCAACACATTTCATGATAACTGGAATTGGCCTCTAATATGTCTCCCCTTCATAATGTTAGCTTTGCTCTTGTGAAATATGAAGTTAATGTATTGTCATAATGGAAGCTTTTGTTGGATGTGCTAACATATTTCAAATTTGTAATCCATTAGACTTCCATAAGTAAAACACCAAATGCTAGTTACATCTAACTTGCAAGAAAGGTTCAAACAATACGTTAGTTGTTAGCATCATAAGACTCTGATACCATGTCAAAGAACCATCTCAACTCAATAGCTTAAGCTTTTAGATGAGGTCTCAGGATATGATTTATATTATTCTCTAATAATATATATACATATATAAGGATGCTTACTGTTCAATGATCCGAGGAAGAGCACTTAGTTTCTTTATTTGTTATGAATTGTTATTGTAGTTTATCTTTCCTCATTAATTGAAGAGTTTAACCTTGAATTATGCCCTAAAAGTCACCTTTAGGTCCTCTCACACATCATTTGACAAGAACATGTGGTAATAAAATGCACAGGGATGTATGTAATGATATTTCAAGCATTTACAAGAAGTAAATATAACTTTTTTGAATGAACCATAGAACAAGCATCTAGCTCCTATCATGCGGTAACTATCTTATATAATAACCATAAGATTTTAGAATTCTTAAAATGGCATGCCCTGGAAACATGATGAATAACATAAGTCACACAGGAGTGCATGAACTATACCTGTTTGGTGGAACTTTATTTGGTAGAATCAGATAACAGAGTCCATTTTTCAGTTGTCCTCTGTGCAACTTGGGGTGACATGGAAGTTCAGAATTCAAAAACTCAAGTAGTCTTGCTCTTTCTAATTCAGAATCTAATAAATGGGAATCTTGTCTCTCAAGAATACCATCTGGGCAGGCTATACTTGCTGCATGTGGCTCATTTGGACCCATTGATGCACATGGGACATGAACATGCTTTGCCTGGAAATTATGCAGACAACAATCAGCGATCTAGAAAAATATGCATACATCATATGCATGAAAAGACTACAATAAGTTAGTAGCAATTATCTGAGGAGGCAAGCGTAGAAATTGGTATACACTGGAATTGAACAGACATTGGAACGAACACAATTAGGGATAACAGTCATGCAATTTTCATAAATAAGGAAATACTCTTCAGAAATGGTCATTAATTAATCCCTGATCATAGTGAACACACTCTAGTAACGGTAAGAGTACCAAACAAATCCAGAAAACCCATGCTTAAGCTCCACTTGAGTATGCAAAAGCTTATGATTGTTGGATCAAAGCTGATCTAAAGAACAATTAAGGCAAGCTCAACCTTGGCATGAACTCCAAATAAATTTGTAGGAATCCAAACCAGCTCTAATTACTTACCTTTCTTCTTTATTCTTTTTCTTTTCTTTTCTTTCTTTCTTTCTTTCCCTTTTTTTTATAGATTAATCTATAAACGCTCATCAATTAACTTATGCACATGCCATTGAATTCTAGAAGATATCACATGTCAAAGAATCATCTCAACCTAATAGCTTAAGCTATTAGGTAAGGTCCCAGGATATGATTTATATTATTCTCTAACATCACATAGAAAAACCACTGAACCAAATGCTTGATGCAATATTGACCTTCTTTTCATTCTTTTTGTCCTCAGAACTAATGCAAAGTGAACCTTGAACATGCAAAGAGTGCAAGGAGTGTGCTCCGTATCCAGAGTGCTCAGAAATACAATAAGAGCAATGGAATACTTAGGATTTGTATTGAATAACAGATAGCTTATTGGCAAGCTTAGCCTATTGTAAGAACAGGAAAGGTGGTAAGAATTTGAGGACATGTACAGATTCTATGGTGGTTTTTCTTCTTTCTATTGCCACTTTGGATTATTTGTAGTAGGAAGGAGGTTCATTAATCTCTCTCTGCTGCTTCCATCCGAGATTCTTAATTCTTCATTTCTAGCATATTGACCAGGTTGTTTATGTCAAAGCAGCTCTTTCACTGCCCTTTTTTTATGTGTTGATGTTCTGCATCATCCATAGCCTTTCCTTCATGCTCTAAACCAGTATTTCACTGAGCTTCCAGAAATTCAAAACTAATTTAGGCCCTTTTACAGCGCATATAGTGTCCACCATTCCCTAAGTTTATGGTGCAATGGAGTGTAAACATGTCATAGTATCACTGCCGACACCTTCAAAAAAGAGTTTTTGTTTTCTTTTTCAAGGATGTTGTGTTGAGGCAAGGAAGTCACTAAAGGTTATTCAGTTTTTGCAGCTTTGACACTTTAAGAGCACAAGTTTAAGATTTCTCCAACCAGGAGAGAACAATGCAGTTGAAAAAAAAGAGAGGCAGGATTCCTATATTCTTATGTGATTTTCAAATAGAGGGGTATTTTTGAAATTTCCAAATCTGATGGATTTTCAGAGTTTAGGTTTTACTTTATAAGTCCTAAAAATTTTGTTTCAGTTTTCCTACACTAATTATGATTTTAGGAATTGTTATTTTTCTTATTCAGGAGCTCACACCCTTAAAAGAGTGGGAGAATTTGGAACTATATAAAGCTATTAGATATGTAATATTTCAATATGGAGAAAAAGAATTATGAATAAAACTTCCAACAATTTATGCTTCCATGGTTGTGAGATTTCTAAGAATCCTGGCTATGATGCTTAGGTTTTTCTCTTTGTAGGTGTACAAGCCTTACTTCCCTTTCTCTTTAACCCAAACCTTAAAATCCCCAATTGTCCGAGCCTAAACCACCATAGAGAACGAGGACAGAAATCTCAAATGCATCCTGCATCATAGAAAACACGAGATTCGAAAACATTCTGTTCTCAAAAAAAAAAAGATTCTAAGCCTCTCTTTATTGAGACAACTGTTGGGATATAACAGCATTTTGGCTTATTTTTGTGCCATTCTGGGATCTTTTAATGATTCACAGTAACCGATAATCGATAGAACTAAAGAGCTTTATTTGTCCAACTAATAAACACACTTCATTTCTGTGATCGTGTTTTTGCCTCCTTTTTAATATAATCTTCTTCTTCCATCTAAAAGGGGAAAGGGGGCAGGGGATAACATTTTGACACCTCAAAACAGAACAGATGGTCATCAAAAGTAGGAAGCAGGAGAAGTGTACTTACAGAAGCAGTATCGAATGAATGGCCAGACAAACGAAAAGCAGACTTATCAATAAAGGCTCTAGGTATAGATCTCTTGATGCTATAGCGGCTTCTACGGCTGTTAAGGGAGCAAGACATGCACTTAAATTGTTCTGGAAAAGATGCCTCAACCACTCTCTCACCAAGGAACGAACTACAATGTTTCCAAGCATTATTCTTCTTTCTACTAGTACCTGATCTACCGGCAGCAAACTCATGTTTCCACCTTCAAAAAAAAAACTATACTTGAGCAAACAGAACAATAATGTTCATAGCCAGCAAGAGAAGCAAGATAAAGCATAAATTTCATCAATTCATCATAAAAAAACCCTCAATACAAATTGTAAAATCTCAACTACACAGAACAGTTCAAGTTCCAGAAATGCGATTACCTTTTGGAGGAAATGCAATGACAAGATTGATGATGGCTGGCTTGGAATCGAATCAAAGGGGAACGAATTAGGTTTATCCGGTTCTTCCTTGAGAAAGTATCATCTGTACGGATTTGAGGCAAGCTCGTCATCAATACAGAGCTTGAGGCAGCTGTACTCGCCATGACTAAACCTATAGAAGAAGAAGAAGACGTTACAGGATACGCAAGTAAAACAACAGTTAACAACATTGAGTATCCATAGAAGAAAGCTGAAGCAGATAGAAGAAGAAGAAGAAAACGCTACAGATACCGTATGCTGCCGGCTGAAGAGAATTGATTGATTGACAGGCCTTTCTCTTGCTATCCTTCTCTTCGTCTCTGCTTAAGATTTTTTTTCCTCGGGGTGGGCTTGGGGTGTTCTGTGTTTTTTCTAGCGCATGGCTCTGGCTCGTTAGTGTGTGTGTGTGTTATTTGAGACGGGTGGCTAGCTTCTTTTCCAGGCAAGAGATTTTGGAGTTTAGACCGTTTGAAGATAGAAGGATATGTTCGGCAACGTGGTTTGATCGTCTTTTTGAAAAAAAAAATAATAATAATTTTTTTAATATTTTTTTTATTGTTTTGACATGAGAATATAAAAGAAATAAAATATTATTTTAATATATTTTTAAATAAAAAATACTTTAACAAATAATATTTATTATATTCTCAAACGATGACAACTTCAACGAGGGTGAGTAAATTAAATAATTAATTGAATTATTCAAATTATTTGTAAAAATTGATTCCAAATTGATTAAATTAATTGAGTTGAATAGTTTTTTTTT
>Ga0325405_1001950_pt1 | contig 21226 bp, 8 predicted proteins | sample PopdelMetagenome_21_FD_205663 | JGI IMG/M metagenome (GOLD analysis project Ga0325405, IMG submission 205663) | Populus deltoides microbial communities from Bellville, Georgia, United States - Xylem-Control-R2 | ecosystem: Host-associated > Plants > Phyllosphere > Stem > Wood/Secondary xylem...
TGAATCATACTTAATTTAATACTTAAATTTGTTTCAAAAACATGTTTTATTTTCTCATTAATATTTTCATATTATCAACTTCTTCCTTTTCTTCTTATATTTCTCAAAATAAAAAAAATAAATTTGAAAAGAACATAAAATATATATATATATATATAAAAACTAATTATTTTATTAGTTTTTAGAATTAGATGGACCATTTAATTCACTTTTAAAATTAAAAGAAATAATATATAATTTACTACATTTTTTAATAGGGTATTAATTAACGCCTTGGCATTTCATTATATGCCATGGACTTTTTCATTTTACTCATCAAAATTCTCTAGGACCAAAGTTTTTTATTGTATTTCAAACTTAGTTTTTTCTTTTAATTTTATCCTTCAATATTTGGTTTGTTGGGTATTTTGCTTCATAATTTGTTTTGACTTACTTTTTATTGAATTATCTTGATTTCATGACTCGGGTCACAAGTTTTGCAGATTAGTCATATTGAGTCGGGGTATTTTTTTTAATTAGTTTTTTTCTCAACTTTATCATTTAACATTGAGTTGATTGAGAATTGAGCTTCATAATTATTTTTTGATTTGCTTTCTATGAGGTTATCACAGTCTCATGACTTGAGTAGCGAGTTTTACGGGCTAGCTAAGTTGACTCGGGTTTTTTGTAAGTCTTTTTTTCATTGATTTTTTTTCAATTTCATTCTTTAATATTAGTTTTATTGGGAATTGAATTTTATAATTGATTCTTTAATATTTGTTATGCCCTTTTTTTTTAACTGATTCTTTTTAATTTTATCGTTCAACTTTGAGTTGATTAGGAATCGAGTTTCATTATTTATTTTAATTTGTTTTCAATAGAATTATCATGGTCTCATGATCCAAATTTAACAGGTTAATCCAAGTTGACTCAATTCATTTTTTTCATTGAATTTTGTTTTCAATTTCATCCTTCAGTATTAGGTTGATTGAGAATTGAATTTAATATATATTTTTTGTTTGCTATAGGATTATCAAGGAGTCATGATCTGGATAACAAATTTGACAGGTTAACCTTAGTCGATATAATATGTTGTTGTTTTAATATTTAAAAAAGATATCTTCTTGATTTTCTTTCGTCAAACTATATTTTTATTGGTCATCTAGATTATATTTGAATCTGTCAAGTCAATCATGTCACATCAAGTTAATTCCTATACAGTTTGAATATTTTTTTACATCCAAAAAAATTTAGATTTACCCATAACATATTACATCTAGAATTCACTAGATTTGTGGGCTGACACTATGACGCTAGCATGAACATTTTTTTTTATCTATTAAAAAAGAGATGCTCGGGCAACACATACTTCTTTCAAAAAAGTAAAAAAAAAAATATGCAACCTAGGACATAAACCCGATTGAACAAAAAACCTAGTATAATTTAATTAGATGATAAAAGAACAAATAAGAATGGTAAATGGATCAATTTAAATAAAAAACAAATCATGGAACATGTAAAACAAATAGTCACCAAAATGAAAATGCGACGAAGCCAAGATTCCAACCAATTAAATTTTTGAAAAAAATAATTGATGTGAGCCAACCTGAGTGAGGATGTTACATATGCAAGCCAGTTCATGAGATCCGGATAAACTAACAATAAAAAAAAGTCCAATTCTAAAAAAATTCAATGTGGAAGGATGACATTGAAAATAAAATCAATTAAAAAAACACTAAACGGGCAAGCCAACTAAACTCTACAACCCATATCATTCAAATAAGATAACCAAATAGAAGAAAAACCATAAAACATTATGAAATTTAATTCTAAAACAACCAAATGCTAAAAGATGGAAAGTAAAAAATAATAAATAAAAACAAACAATTCTAAAAAGAACTCGAGCCAACTTAGGCTAACCCGCTACAACTACAGTCTAAGTGATAGGACCGGGATTAACAAACATAATAGAAAATCAAGAAAATCAAGAAGCCAATATTGAAAAACTTCAACCTTGAAGAGTAAAATTGAAAAAAATATCAATTTTAAAAAAATTCCTAACTAAATTCAACAAAGAACGACAAATGAAAAGATTCGATATAATCTGAGTCATTTTCAAAATTAATGAAGAATTTAATAGAAACAAACAAATAAAAATAGCAGAGCCTCATCTCTAATTGAATAAATAGGATAAAATTGAAAAAAATATGAGCTAAAAAAACAGAAAAAAAAAGAGCAAACATAAGCTAACCTCCTAAACCAGGGTTAATCTCCAAAACTTACAACCCGTGAAATCTTAAACCTAGACTCAATCAAGAAGCTCAATTATGAATTAATTTAATATTGAAGGATAAAATACAAAAAAAAAATATCAATTTAAAAAATTTATCAAAGTTTAAAAAATAGCAATCAAAAAGATGAGACTCAAATTTGATAGGACAAAAAAATAAAAAGGATCAAATTGTAACCTGTGAAATCGAAGATCCAGGCTTAATAAAAAAACTTAATTTCTAACCAATTTAATGTTTAAGAATAAAATAAAATAAAATATCAAATAGAAATATTAATGATAGTAAAAAAAAAAAAAAAAACTAAAGGATGATGAAATTGTAAAAAATAATAATCAAGTTTAAAAACCATCTCAAAGATAACAAACCTAGCCTAATAAAAAATCAAATAAATAGAATAAAACAAACTTGACCTGAGCCAACCTGGCTTAAGCGGTAAAAATCAAAACCTTAAACATGTGATTGAGATAAACCTATATAATGATAAAATTAAAAAAAGATCTAGAAAAAGACTTAGGTCAACCTAGCTTAAGCCATGAAAACCACAACCTAAAACATGAGATCGAGATAACCCCATAGAATGATGAAATTGAAAAAAGATCTAAAAAAAAGACATAGGTTAACTTGAGCTAACCTTTCAAACCCGTGACCTAGGTCCTAAGGCCAGAATTATCCTATAATAGGCAAACCTAAAAAAACCATGAAATTAAATTCTCAATCAACAAAATACCGAGAAAAGAAATTGAAAAAGAAAGTCTCAATAAAAAAATGACATAAAACAAAACAAATAACAATTAAAATAATAATGACCGAATCTAAAATTAAAACAAAACAAAAAAAAATATTAAAGGATGTAATTGAAAAAAAATTCAATTAAAAAGATAATAAAAAAAGACAATGAAATTAGAAGAAAATTACAATTTCATAAATTATTTAAAATAACAAATAGTAATAAAAAACATAACCAAACCTAGTGCGGTAATGGAGGGCAGTTTTGGTCCATCTTGATAATAACAAAACAAACATAGTGAGAACAGTAAAGAGCCCCTAAATAAGTTTAAGATAATTTGAATTTAAGGGCAATTTTATCATTTTATTGTGCTAATTAAAGTGAAAAGTAAAAAAAATCCCGAGTGCGACAATTTAATATTTTTTCCCTTTAAATGTTTTGTCATTTAAGTGTGTGTGTGTATATATATATATATCCATGTATTAAGGCTATTTTTGTTTTTGTTGAAAAAGGTAAAATTGTAATTTTATTGTTTTAATCCATGATGCAAATGAATTTAGAACTACATTAAAATTGGTAGAGCAAGACCGCCCTTTTTTTTAGTTTTTTTTAATAGCATACAACACTATTTGAACATGAGATAAAACACATCGAATAGTTATGACTAACTATTTGACTTATGCTCTATCGTAGGCCATATTGTTTTTTTAACAAAAAAATGTAAACATCCAAGCTTTTGCAACGCGTTTTCTTACATAAAAAATCTTTATTGTAAATTAAAAAATTTATGTATGCATCTAATTAAATAAATCAAGAATCATCTGTGTTAATAAATAAATAAGTCATTAATGATAACTAAAGATGTAATTGGAAAAATCAAGATATTTGATCCCATAATATAGGTTATTTACAAGGTTGTGTTCAATGACGTTGTTTGTTAAAATTAATTTTTTTTATTTAATCAAATGATAATAGAAATAGACACACATATAAAATTGATTGAATAAAATCTAAGGGAAAGAAATATCACACAAGGTTACTCTTATTAGAAACACTATCCAAAAATAAATATTTTTATTTATAAAAATAAAGATCATTTATATAAAACATAAAAATATTTATAGGTGAATAAGAATAATCTTTTCAAAAATTAAATATATACAAAATAATTTAAAAAACAAGTGCTATTTAAAAAGGGCTAAATTAAAAAATAAAAAAATCAGAGAGATGGGGTACTAATTTAAATATAAAATAATACACATTAAAAAGCATCAATTTTTTTAAAATGAAAAATTAGAAGAAAAAAAAACAACAACAAAAATCAGGTGTTGCTGGGCCTAGCAAGCCATGCCAGCGCATGGGCCTTTATTTAAAAAACAAAATGCATGTTGACCACCCTAAATTGTTTTGAAAAATAATAGCTAGACCCTAGAAACCCTTCTTTTATTTTTTTATTCAAAAAACTTAGAAAAGACCATAAACAACTTGATAAACTCATTAATGGCTTTAAAACAACCTAAAAAACTGCACAAAAATCAAAAACCAACCTAAAACCATAAATTTTCCCGAGCTTAGATATATTTTTCTAGATAATTTTAAGGTGAAAAAATATCTAAGTGGAACTCCCCTTATAAAATGGAACCCGTTGACATCAAGGTCAATTATTATGATGGCTTAAATTGATGTCAACATCGATTTTCTCTTTCTATCTCTAAAATCTGGTGATCTCTCTTATTATTTTGTCAAAGCAGGGATTGAGAAATAATAAAAAATAAACTTTCATAACAAAATTTAATTTCAAAAAAATTTAGGGATCGAAATGGTAGTAGGAGGACTAAATTGAACTTTTTACAAGAACTTTGAACCCGCCACCTATTTTTCTCACTTTTCCACATCAGTCCCCCTTCTTCCAATCTTGTCCTTGAGTGGCAAATTTGAATAAATTTTTATTTAATTTAGTCTTAAAATGGTGCAATTACAAAAAAAAAAAGGTTTGTGAAATATGAGAGTGTGAGTAGTGTTTTATAGCATAATGATTTCCCTATATAATGTTTAGAGTTCTTATAATATCATTAAATGTTGTTTGGTATAACTAGGGTTTTTAATTAGAAAACATGTTTGGTTTATTTGATATATATTTTTTATTTTATTCTTATTTAATTTTAAAAAAAAATATGAAGAGAATTTTTTATTTTTGGTTTTATATCATGGTGTCAATATTACTATTACCATTCCACCACAACTAATACTATGCCACTAATTTCATCCTCTATGACCAAATCATTACCATCACCATCATTATAATATCACCAAGAACATTAAAATCATAAGTTTCATTTTACTTCTTCATCACCACCTTCTCATTTAATATTATTGTTATTATCATTAATTTCACCATCATTACCTCTGCAATTTCACAAACATATAATGAAAAAGGTTTATCATTGTTATTTTATTGTGATTGTCGGCAAAGACAAAGGCTTGGTATCGTGCCTCTTGATGAAGTGTGTGTGTGTATGGAATGATTTAATCATAAAATTATAATTAAAAATCAAGAGTCGCCACCTAGTATTATAATTACTAGGAACCTATAGTCTGTAAGAGTCTGAGTAAGGGACTAGTTGTGCAAAGGGAAGACGCATCACCTCTAGTGCACCCTACCTAAGATAAGCTACATTGTTGTTTGATTGTCTTTCTAAGTTGAGTTTCTATTTGTTGGTTTTTTCTAAGATTTAAGGCAAATCTCCCTTTGTGAGAGAGTCTCTACCTCATCGGGTTTAATCCTAATCGTTCTAAAGTTTAAATTTTAACATCGCATTTATTTTTCACCTTGTATCTTTAATACATAAGGGTGTACTCTATTACGTAGTTTTACACCCCACAGATATTAAAGTCTACATCTTGACCCTAAAAAAGGATTGGAAAAGAGTGTTTGATATTTTGGTCAAATCTGGATCATCATAAATTGGTTATAATATCTATTTTTGGATTTTTTAAAACATGAGAAAGATGCAATTTTTTTTTGTTTTTTTATGAAAATATGCTTGGAAAAGTTTTAGGATTTGGTCATATGAAAACAAGATATTTTTTTGAATTTTTTTGGAGAAAACCAGGTGTTTTAATATTGAATTTATATTTTACAGTGTAAATATACAACCCGATATTATGCAAAATTGGTTGAAAAACACGCGAGAAAATAAAAAAAATTGAAAGGATTTTTTAATTTCTCATTTCTTTTTAATATTTTTAAATAATAATATTATAATATATATTATTATAAATAAATATATACTAAATATATATGGGCTGGGCTGAGCCCATGAAAGTTGGGTTGGGTCGATCTCAGCTCAACAAATCTTTTTTTCTTTTTTAAGGTCGGGCTGGACCCGGCCCATGGAAATGGTTCTAGACCATCCCTATAACTATTGGCGAAAGCCAGCAGTGCAGGACATGAATTAATTCAAGTCCTGCATGCTCTGATTGAAGGAAGAAGAACAAAAGGCGTGCTACAGGCAGGGATTGCTGACAAAGTTCACTTAGGTGATGTTGTTGTTGGCAGCCTGATTGGGGGTGCTTGGTGTGACTGGATAAGAGGTGGTGGTTCAAGGCGTAGCTGGAGGCAGGAACCATGGTTGTCGTGGTGAAGGAGAGTTGACAAAGAAGAAGAAAAAGTTGGCGATGTGGTGATGGTTTCCGCCGTCGATGAGGAGCTGGGTTGGTGGAAGAGGTTGAGCTACCCTCAATCAGGTTGAGCTGGGTTGTGGTAGCGGTAGGAGGAGTGGTGGAGAGAGAGAGAGAGAGAAGAGAGAGAACTCATTGTAGAAAAACAGGGGAGGGTGGCTGGTTTTTTGTCAACTTTGGACTCGATTTTCTTCCTCTCCAGGCCATGAAATCCACCAAAATTTATAGGGGATGGAAGAGGGTAATCTTGTCTACACTGGAAAAAAAGTTTGGCCCTTGATTTGGTTTAGAAGGATCCCAACCGTTGGTTCAAAGTAGGCACCATGAATTGTCAAATCTGACAGTTTAAGGCTGCCTGAATTGATCACTTTAGGCCAGCGCTGAGACTTTTGTAGGGTAAATCAACCTGGACGGTTCACATAGGGATGTAGAGAAATGTCAAATGATTATTTGCATGCAAGTTTGGTTAAATTTGGTGAATGAATGAGGCATTAAATACTTGTAAAGTAGCCTCCCTAAACTGTCATTTCAGAGAAAACTAAAGAAAAAGATGAGTAGTAACCAAAACGACACCGTTTTAGTCAAGTTTATTTGGTCCTTCTATTTCTGATTTATCTAATATACGACCTTGATCAGATTCAAACTTTCAATTTTATGCAATTGAGTCCCTGGAAAAACATCAATTTTAACCCCGGATTGGCGTGCCATTTTCAATTCGGTCATTAGTTTTGAATTTATGCAATTTAACCCCTAATTGACCATTAAACTTTTATTTTTTTTAATTTAACCCCCAATTTTTGTCAATTAAACCCCTATAGTTCGGCACCTCTTATAAAACGATTCTTAGATGCGAATTTCTTCAATTTGACCCTAAAACTCTAATTTTCTTGCAATTTGGCCCCTAATTTCAATCAATTAACTTGATAAAAATTAAATTTGGTCTCTTAAAATTTCAATATTCTCAATTAAGCTCAATTTGGACCCCCAAACATAATATTTTACCAATTAAGCCCCAAATAAAATTAATTTAACTCATTTAAAGTATAATTAAGTCATTGAACTTAATTAAATCCTTTAATTGAACCCAAATTAATTCTTAAACATAATTAAAATTCAATTTGTCCCATGATTAAATCAAATTGGCATACTAAAAATTTAATTATGTCATTAAACTTATTTTTTATGCAAATTCATCCAATAATCATTTAATTTGACCTTGAATTTGTATTGTTTCTCAAATAATGGGGTACAATTAAGCCTTGAATTTCCTCTAAAATTACAGTTGTATTTCCCGACCTGTTTTCTTCACGTTGCCAGCCTTTATTTTATTATTTTATTTTTATTTTGAAAAAAAATAAATTTTAGAAAATAATCTAGAATTGGGTTATGACAGTGATCGCTCCTATCATATCATTATTGATATCAGGATGGTAAGGATAAGGTAATAAATATCATCTATGATATAGTTAGATAAAGATAATTTATACTTATCACTTTAAAGCACAAAATTAAAGAGATATAAATGTAAATAATCCGCCACTCTAAATATACAAATTAAAAAACTATTTTAGAGATACAAAGTCAAGGGATAATGATTCACCACTAACAAGAAAATACATAATTAAATAAGAGGTAAAAATACCTAAGTAAAAAACCTTCAATTCAATTTCAATATAAGATACATAATATATGATTGAATATTGAATATATTCTTAAAACTACTATTCAAGTCTAAGAATTAACGAGAATGACATAAACTCATAATAGCTTGTACATGTTTTTTCTATTAATTATTAGACAACTCCAAACATGCATATATTGGGAATGTAAACAAACATATAGTAAGTATAGATATGATGGTTTTAACTCAAACTTTTTTTCCTATTATTTTTCTCAAATTCAAGTTTTATTCTTTCTCTAGAATTGTTCTCCTTCTTTCTCACCATGCCCTTCTATTTATAGACAAGTGAAAAGGTCATAGAACCCTTCTAAGTGGAACAATCATGTTCGTTGATCTCATTAGGTTGATCTTGACCATTCATCATTGTTGTACACTTTGTACAAAATGCTCAGGTTTGCTACTTTGACACATATGTTTTGTCACATCATAGAGGCATTGTAGTGGGTCTTTGTCTAAAGATGAAGTACAAATGCAGGGGAAGAAAGGGGTGTCACTCAACATTTAATGGCCACATGAAAGAAAAATTTATGCCTAAAGTTGCTAAAAAACACCTTAAAAAAAAAGAAAAGGAAGCCAAAAAACAGTCATGCATACGTGAGGAGTTGAACCATGCCTAAAATGGCACCTTATTGATGCCTAATCCTTTAATTACTCATGATGCAACACAGTTAGGCTTATAAGTTTTTCTCAATTTTCAAACCAATACTTACAGTTTTAATTTCATCATTTTCAGTCAATTTTGATTGATTTTCCAAGATTTATTTCAATTAAGCAATTGGTGACATTCAAAATAGTTCTTTAATATTGGCATATTTTATAATATGGTCTTTGGATTTTTAATTTGAATGTTTTTGCCAAATTGACCCTAAATCTCAATTTTTTCTTTAATTATACTCCTAATTGAATTAATAGGATCTTTAAATTTTAGTGTCTCTTTTATTTTGGTCTATGACCCTTTAATTCTTTATTCTTTTTTTTTGGTCAAATTGACTCTAAATTTTAATTTTCCCCCCTTTAATTATGCCCTTAAATGAATTAATAGGATCCTTAAATTTCAATGCCTCTTTCATTTTGGTCCCGAGTTCTTTAACTCTTTCATTTGTTATATCAAATTAACTCTAAGTTTGAAATTTCTTCTTCAATTAAGTCCCTAATTGAATTAATAAGACCTTCAAACTTTTCCATCTCTTACATTTTTGGTCATTGACTTGCAAATTCAACCAATTTTGACATAAATTCCAACCCCCCCTTAATTAGGTCCTTCAATTACTTTATGTGACCAATTTCATCATATTTTTTTCAATTTTTCTTCAATTATTCCCCAAATTGCTTGCCTATATTATTTTCTGATCAACTATAAATTAGATTCTTGCCTGATTATAACCTAAACTGTATTATATTTTTGTAACTTTTTCTTTGAAGATTTTTTTAAATGATTTTTCTGTGAAAATACTTTTCTTTAAAATTTATGAGGGTGTAAGAATTAGGTTATGATAGTTGCTCTCTTTTTACAATGTTTATGATATAAAGTCTTATGGAAAACAAAGCTGTGTGTGATAGGCTTTTAAAGAAAAGATGGTGTTTGTGAAAACTTTTGAAAAACCACGAAAGTCTAAAAGAAACTTCACTAGGGAATCTTGAATTTTTGTTCCATGGAAAGGCGACCAACCTCTATTTTTGAAATGTTCGACTTGAGAGGCGACCAACCTCAATACAACATAAACCAATCAAATAAAGTGAATGAACTAACTTAAGATTCACACAAATAATAAGGGATCATCTTGAGATCCACATATTAAAAATAAAAATGATCATCGGGGATCCATCTAGATATACATGTAAGGGATCATCTTGGGATCCACATAATTAAAAATGAAGAGGATTATCTTGAGATCCATTTAGATAAACATGCAACAAATCATCTAGAAATCCATATAATAAAAAATAAAAAGGATCATCTTAGGATTCTTTGATGCAACCATATTATTCGATAGTTTCACCCACATTTAAGTAGTGTTTAGCCTATGTTTTATATATAAAATGCCTTGATATTCTTTGTGTTATGTTTTGAAAGTACTTTTGGATGAAAGATACAAAAAGGAGTAAATTGGAGGTAATTTGCAGATTTGATCTTTAGTCGATGTTTTGTGTAGACAGTGAGCTCTAGAGGTTGAAATGAAGTGATTTTAGTGGCATTATAAAGCTAACATCCATACCTTTCTGGAAATATAAGGCATGCAAAATAAAAAAAAAGGGAAGAGCATGGAAATCGTAGCCTTCAAAGTCAAATCTTGCAATCTGCCAGTGTTCACCTTCGACCATTTCGACTTAAATCTTGAGCTACAAAAGTCCATTTGATGCAAAATCAATTTTTTTGGATTCCTGACTCAAAGACTTATCAACGTACCAAAATTAAGCTAAAAATGATCTCATATGAGGAAGATATGATTTTTCTAAGATGACAAATGAATTCTGCCAGCAAACAGGTTTTGTAAAGAAACGAGTCCAAATTACATCGCGAAGTATCCAAACCGACATCCAAGTTTTTGTTTCAGCAATTTAGCTCTCTAATTCAAAGTTTGAAGATTTCATGCAAGAGAATTTCTCATTTTTTAGGAAAATTGTTATTAAAGTACTTAAAAGAGGACTATTTTGTAAAATAGAAATTAGGGTTTCCTAGGGTATAAAGATAAAGAGAGAAGGAAAAGAGGAGAAGAGAGGGGGATGGCCAAAAGAGAGAAACACAAACCCTTTCTCCCACAAACCTGAATTCATGCATTCTTCTTTCTTTTTGGTTAGTTGTTCAATTGACAAGCAATGCTAAACTCTTTTTCTTGGACACAGAAACCTTCAGATTTCAAGAACTGTGAGATCTATTTTACCTTTTACTTTCAGTTTATATGATGAATGAATATGTTTGTTCTCCTATGCTTATTTCCTATTATTGTTTATTTTAATTGCTAAAGTGGACTCTAAGTTATTATTGTGAACAAGCAAGGCTAAACCGGAGTTGTGGTATATAAACTTGTGAAGCAACTGAGATTAATAGTTGTGGCAGATCTAGATTAGTAATCTTAGGGAGAACATTCGATTGATCAAATCAAACATGGATTGCGGACAATTATATTGTCTAGAATAATCAACTCATCTAGTTTTTAAGGCTACCATTGAATTAAATTACTAGTGTGGATATTATGATTGTTTAATGGTTAGGATTAGTTATACAGCGGATATGTTAACTATCAACATAAGAAAATATAGATATTCAGAGTACAAATTGACGTCTCGTTTCTATAATTAGTTCTGATTTCTATAGGTGGATTTTTGCTTGTGATCAATATTTTTTTGTTTTGATAAATTTCAGTTTTATTTAATTTTTGCTTGATTTTTTGATTCTATCATAGTATAGATAATCACAAACCAAACCCCCTAATTGCATAACGTAGAATATAAAAATATGACTTAAGTCTTTCTCGTGGGATCAACCCCTTGCTTGCTATATACTATCTTGTGTGTTGTGTCTTAAGCTAGGGTAATTAATTTGTGCGATCGCGACATTGCAACATTCTTCTAGGTAATCTTAGGATATGTCCAAACATATATGAAAATGGATCATCTTAGGAACTATATAATTGAAATAAATAGGATTCCGCCTTGATTTTATAGTTAAGTTTGACTTACTTGGCTATTAAATTCGGTTGATGATGCTTTAATGGTGACTCAGTTTGAGCTTTCTAATGATAAGGTTTGAAATTTTTTAATCACAGGGCTTGCACAATAAAAATAGTTTAGAATCCTCAAAGCTATCATTAGTAATCGTGACACTCATTTTTGTAATTGTTCAATGGGAGCATTACTATGCAAATACCATATGACTCATCGAACTTCCATAACCTACCATCCTCAAAGAAATTGCCAAGCTAAAATTTTAAATCGAGAAATTAAGTTCATTTTAAAGAAGACAGTGCAACCTAACCGACGAGATTAGAGAATGCGACTTGGTGATGAACTCTGGGCTTACCAGACTACTTACAAATCACCTACAGGAATGTCACCTTATAAGATGATTTACAGGAAAACACGTCATCTACTAGTGGAGCTTAAATACAAAGCTTTTTGGACCATTAAACAATGCAACTTGGATTATGATGTTGCTGGGACTGCAAGGAAGCTGTAATTGCAAGAGTTGGAAGAGATACAGAAGGATGCCTTTGAGAATGCAAGGATTACAAAGAAAAGACCAAGAGTCTTTATGACTGAATGATTACAAGAAAGAAGTTTCATGTTTGAGACAAAGTCCTTCTTTATCATTCACATTTAAAACTTTTTCCTGAAAAATTACGCTCTCATTGGATTAAACTCTTTGTTGTTTCTAATATTTTTTCTTATAGTGCAGTTGAAATTACAAGTTTAGAAATAAATAAAGTGCTCAAGGTCAATGGGTATCAATTGAAAACTTTCTATAAAGGTTGGACGGTAAAACTCTCCGCTTTCGTGGAGTTAGCTAAACCAATCTATGAGGCATGAACATGCGACATGTTGAGTCAAACATAAAATAAAAGCACTTATTAGGAGGCAACCCAACAAAAAAAATCAAATTTGCTTTATTTTTCCCTTATCTTTTATTTTTCACATTTTACTTTATTTTTGTCATTCTCTTATATTCCTTTTCTTTTATTTCAACATTGAGGACAATGTTGTATTTAAAGTATGGGTATATTGGAATAATTTTGGTTTTCTTTGTTTTTTTATGTAGAAAAAAAAGTCTAAGTTTTATCTTTCGAACTCTCATTGGTTAATGAGTATTATGTATGAGAATTAGTTTAGATAGATGAAAATATAAATTGAATGAATGAGTATGCATGCAAGTTTTAAAGTTTAATTAGTTTAGGGATTGACTTTGAAAATATATCATGTTGACTTTATAGTGTTGTACCAATGGAAGCTTTTGAGCCTTCAACATTATATTCTTTAATTGTGCATTCTTTCAATGATATGTATCTCTAAAACTTGCTTCATATCTTGTTGAGATTACATTCACATTACATGTGTACATGAAAATGATACAAACATTACAAATTTTAACCACTTGAGCCAAAAAAGTCAACCTAAAACATATTATCTTTAGTGAGCTCTTTTGAACTTGTTTATCTTTTCTTTGATTTACCCATGTTATAAGCCTTACCTTTTTATATGTTTTTCTTCTCTCCTGGCCAAAGATTAATAGAGCATATACTTGTTGATATCTCATGTGATTATGGTTGTAAATTATATGAAAAGAAAAAAATAAGTGATACTTGATTAAAAGAATGAGCAAAGTTGCTAAAGGTAGACCATTAAAAAAAAAGGTGTTCCATTGTATTCTTAAAATTTTATGTTGATGGAGCTTGAAAAAAAAAAGTGAAGTATTGGTGCTTAAAGATGGTAAATTTGTTTGCTTTGATGAGATAGATATCTTGTTTAAAAAAATCATTGTTTATAAAATGCTCTACTTCCTTTGGTTTTAGCCTTTTCTTTTCTTTTGTCATACCTCATTTTAACCTTAGCCCAATTACAACAAAAAACTAAGACCTTTTTATTCATGCATTGCTTGTAATATTTTAGTAATGAAGATGAAATTGAAGAGCAAACTTATGGTAGAACATATTCATTGATTGAATTTGAGAGATTTAAACACATAAGCTTTAAGCACATGAGTGTTGAAGTGTATATCAATGAGAGGACCTATCACTTTGGCATGACATAGATTTCATTTAAATCCCAATGGTTAATTGAGTTTTAAAGTTTGCATGTAAATAAATTCATGAAAATTTATGTTTTTATCCTTTTATACTGTATTCTTGTTTATAATGCATATACTCGTGAACAGTGATGGGAGATTAAGAGATTAGTCATAGTTATTTTATTTATTTAACTTAATTTTGATTTTATCTCTCCTTTCTTGAGGACGAGCAAGACCTAAGTGTAGGGGTATTTGATGCAACCATATTATTCAATAGTTTTACCCATATTTGTCTAGTATTCTTCCTATGTTTTATATATATAATTCTTTCATATTCTTTGTTTTATGTTTTGAAGGTACTTTTGGATGTAAGATTCAAAAAGAAGTAAATTGAAGATAATTCAAACCATGTTCTAGCCTGTGTCGAACATTAACAGATTTGATCTCTGATCGATGTTTTGTGCAGAGCTTAAGCTCTAGATGTCAAAATGAAGTAATTCTAGTGGCATTAGAAAGATAACATCCATGCCTTTATATACATATATGGAAAGAAAAATATAAAAAATAAAGAGCATAGAAATCGCAGCCTTCAAAAACAAATCTCATATTCTGCTAGTGTTGACCTTTGGCCATTCCGACTTGAATATCTTGAGTTAGAAAAATCCATTTGATGCAAACTCAATTTTGTTGGATTTCTGACTCGAAGACCTATCACCCTACATGTTTCTACAGAAAAAGAACAATATGAGAGAGATATGATTTTCATACCTTATAAATTCTACCAGCAAACAGGTTTTGTGAAGAAATAAGTCCAATTTACTTCCTAAGCATCCAAACTGACATCCAAGTCATTATTTGGGCAATTTAACTTCTTTAAGTCCAAATTCAAAGCTTAAAGATTTTATGCAAGATTATTTCTTCTTTTATAGGAAAATAGTTATTGTACTACTTAAATATAAATTGTCTACTTAGAAAAGGACTATTTTGTAGGGAAGTAGGGAATAGCGTTTCCTATCAAATAAAAAAAAAAAGAAAGGAAGGGAGTGACGACCAGAAAGAAAGAAAAAATCTACCCTTTCCTCCTATACTCGAAATCATGTATTCATATTTTCTCTTGATTAGTTTTTTGATAGACATGCAAGACTAAGTTCTTTTTCTTGGTTGCAAGGACATAGAAACATTTGGATTTCAAGAACTATGACATCTATTTTACCTTTTCTTTTCAATTTATATGATGAGTATATTTGTTTTTCTTATACTTATTTCTTATGATTGCTTAGTTTGATTATTAGAGCGGACTCTAAGTTATTATTCTAACCAATTTATTGCTAAGTTTGCTATGAAAATCGGAGTTGTGATATCTAAACTTGTGAAGCAACTAAGTTTAATAATTATGGAAGATCTATGTTATTAATCTCAGGGAAAACATTCGATCAAATCAAACATAGACTGCAGATAGTTACGTTGTCTTGATTTATCAACCTATCTAGTTTTTAAGGCTGTCATTGAATTAAATTGCTAGTGCGGACACTGTGGTTGTTTAATGGTTAGGGTTAGTTACACCGCGGATCGGTTAACTAACTAATGTTAAGAAAGATAAATATCTATAATATAAATTGATGTATCATTTCAATGATCAGTTCTGATTTTCGTAGATGGATGTTTACTTGAGACTAAAGTTTTCTCTCTTGATAAGTTTCAGATTTATTTAATTTAGCTTGATTGTTTTATCCTATTAGCCTAGATAACCTCAACCCCCCCTAATTTCATATCATCTAGCATAAAAACCTGAACTAGACCTTCTTCATAAGATCGACCCCTTACTTGCTCTATACTATCTTGTTTATTTAAGCTAGGATAATTAATTTTTGTGACCGCGACATCGCAACAGTTATAATTATAAGTAAGTCTATTTCAGGTCAAAAGATCATAAAAGAACCAAGAAAACGTCAAAATATGTATAATTGCCAACATGTTCAAGTAGCCAAAATGGATTGTCCATTTTAGAGAAACGGTCATACCATTTCTACGAAGACGACTAACAATTTTGAAAATGGTCAAACCATTTTCTAGAAATTCCAAAAATTCTTGTAAATCCTAATAATCTTTAAAGCAACACATTCTATATATAAGGCATATGTTATAATCAAGATTAAAAAGTATGCATGCCTTATATAACATAGTCATAACTACATATGTATAACATATTCATAACATTATATCAACATTATAACATAATATGCACACACAATTGATCATAATTCATCATAGTCTTATAACACAAAATGCATATACAATCCATCATTATTCTTCACAATCTTCTCCCTTTTGTATGGCCGAAGCTAGACGAGCACAAAATATATGTGCTTTTAAATCCCAAATTTGCTTTTGTTTCCCTCTCAATGTGATCATGAGATTGTCAATTCATTGATCGAGGGAGGTGATAGTAGGTCAAGGGATTGGGGGTGTTTCCACCTCGTAGACGAAGTCACTCGTGTCTTTATCCTATTTAAACAAGTTTAAGAGGAACAAGGCTTGATTAAGATTGAACCTGAATTCAATTGAATTCTCTTGAAGGTTTATCCCTTTCACATTGAAAAATATTGTGAGAAATTATCCATAGATAAGAGGAGAGTTTGGAGTCTTAGATATATATGTCGCACCCTCACAGAGGAGCGCTGCGTCGCGGCGATCCTCGATTGATTTCGGGGTCCTTTTGTTTTGTTTGTGTAAAGGGAGTCGCTACCTAGTATTTTGATCACTAGGAACCCTAACTGGTCTTTTAGAGATTCTAAGGCAAGGGACTGGTTGCGTAAAGGGAAGGTATTAGCACCCCTAGTACGCCCTACCTAAGGTAAGCTGCTTGGTGTTTGGTTTGCTTTATAATTGCTTTGGTGTTGGTGTTTTCTAATCCCATCAATTTTTCTAAGTTTGATTCAAACTAAATTTATTAAGATAGAAATCCAAGGAGATTCCATATGCTTCGAAAGCTCATTTTTCCCTTAGTATTTCAAGAGTTTGCGACTCGTAAATCGCAAGGAGGAGGGACAAAAATTTAAAATCTAGGGCGCTTTAAAAAAACGTATTTTTTTGCCTTAGTGTTTTATACTCTCACGGCTCGTAAACCGTGGAGTAAAAAATTGAAATGTCCTCAATTATAATCAAAGCTTCTTTCAAGGATGTGTGCGGATTTATTATTCTTAGAAAATTATTTTGGATATTTACCACTCCGGGTTTCTTTATCCAAATATTAATAGTGAATAATAACAAATTATTCCCAATAATATTTTGGATATTCGTTCTTTAAGGATTTCTTTATCCAAACATTAGCGGTGAATAATAGATAAATTCCCCCCAAAATAAGATTTTTATATTTTTAGAATATTGGCCAATACCCTTTGAAGTTTTACAAACATGTTGTAAAATCCAGAAATGTAAGAAAATAATTTTTTTGGTTTAAGAAATCCATGCGAAAACATATTTTTCAAAACTTCCAATATTTTTTTGTAAAAAAAAAGAGCGTTCAAAACATGTTAGGATATTAGCTGTATGCAACACACAAGAAAACAAATTTTGATATATATGTATATTTACCGCATTGCGTCAAAAATCAGGTATTCTAAATACGAGATTTCTATTTTTACAATACAAAAGAAACACATAAAAAAATAAATACACATGCCTTGCGCGGTTATTGTTCAAGTGAACAGTAACAAGTGAATTAAGAATGCATGCAAAAGCTAGGAATAAAAGACAGCTTACCTGGTCTGCTGGGGATGCCTTTTTTTTCAGTCCTCTGTTGTCTGCGTTCGTCTGGCGTTCTCCTATATTGCTTGCCTCTTTCTCCTTTCTTCTCCCTGTTTTCTTCTCTTCTTTTTCCCTTCTTCTCTGTTCTGCTTTCCTTTTCTTGAAAGCTGGCACTGAGACGGATGAAGACGACAAGTGCTGAAGCTTCTGCACTTAGCCAACGGTTCCTGCTTCTGGGGACAGCGAAAGCGATGGCCACGCCGGTTTTGGTCTCTGTTCGTTTTCTCTCCTTCTGCTATTGCTTTCTCTCGAGATGATGGCGATGAAGGCGTGTTGTGCTGGTAGAGTTGTTACCCTTGCCTCTGTGTTTTCCTTGCTTTCGACAGTGTCGTTCTTATGGCTTTCTCTACCCTGCCTCTCTCTCGTTTCTTCTTGTCTTTCTTTTCTTGTCTTTCTTTGTTCTCTCCTTTATTTTACTGCCTTTTTTTTTTCTTTTTTCTCTTTTCACAGTAACGAACAGAAACTCCTATTCTCTGCATTTTATCTACACGTCTTTGGCTGTTTTTTCTGCTCTTTTCACTCCATTTTTCTCTTCTTTTTATGCTCTTTTTTTCTGCCCCCCTTAGGTCATTAGAAGGGCTTATATATAGTCTAGACATATATCTCTATTTAGGAAAGGTTCAATGCATTAATTCTAGGATGCAAATCCGTACCGATTTGCAGTTAAAAAAAACACAAAAGGGAAACTTAAAAATTCTGATTCTGATGTATGATTTCTTTCTAGTTTTTTAGAGGATGGTTTGGCTTCTTTCTTTCCTTCCATAGGGCCAGCTGCTCCCTTTGAAATGAGGCAATAAAAACATGGTTGCAGCTCCAAAAATCAGGCGTGATGATAAAGAAAAACAGCAGGAATTTGTAGAGAAAAAAAAGAAAGAAATTAGATGGGTAAGGGTGCATGCTGCAAAGTCTTATTTTCCTTATTCGGTGTGGTAAAACTCATGTCATTTATGATGATATAGCCCCCCTCTCCAGCTTTCAATATCCTTCTTCAATTCAATCCCTCATTTTAGCACTTTTCAATTCAGTCCTTGGTCCAAAAAAAATCCTTCGAATCAGTCCCGCGAACTTGGGCAAAAATCCTTCTCGTGGCCAGGAATCCCTGTTTTCACACTAGATATTCAAACGGGAATATCTTGAGCTTCTGATATCGAAATCAAGCGATTCAAAAGCCAAATTTATCTACGCATCCAAGACTACAACTTTGATGAAGGAGTCGAATTGAGATAAAATTGTTTTAAAGAACAGAATCTGGCAGTAATCTGGTTGATCAACAAGGGTCTCCTGATCTAATTCAGAAACTAACAATGCCGAGAATCCCGATATGACTGAGAGTATGACCTAAGAACAAATCATCAAAATTTGCAAGGGAAATAGATTTTTTATTGCAAAACTCGGGTCAGGATCCTTCTCGCGGCAGGAATCCCTACTTTCACACTAGATATTCAAACGGGAATATCTTGAGCTTCTGATATTGAAATCAAGCGATTCAAAGCCTAAATTTATCTACGCGTCCAGGAATCCAACTTTGATGAAGGAGTCGAATTGAGATAAAATCATTTTAAAGAACAAAATCTGGCAATAATCTAGTTGGTCAAAAAGGTTTTTGATCTTACAATGCCGAGGATCCAAATCTGACTAAGAGTCTGCCCTAAGATCATTGATCCCTAAGACCCAATAAAGGTGTAGGTCAAAGTTTTCAACATGTCATGAGTGACAGAATATAGCTAGGATGGTCAGATATCGTACGAAACCAAGTCAAAATCAAAGCCTAAATTGGAACAAAAAATTACGACAGCAGCAGAACTAGTTTTTTTAGTGCAAATTCTGAGGGATTTATCTAACCTTAAAGACCAGATAAAGAAAGAATGAATTTAGCATTATGAAGACTTCTGATCAATTTAAGAAAACCTGATGATTTTGGCAGCAAATGGGAAGGATAAATAGAGTAGAAAACAGCTCAAACAGGGTCTCGAAAAAAAATATTTCTTTCTCTGCTTTTGTCAATCTTCCAGCAAACATGAGTTAAACTCCTACACTCAGTTCAAAATAGATATACACTGTCTCCAACACGTGGGGTCCAAAAATGAGTAACAACAATATATATGATTTTTTTAAGAATAAGAGCCAAAAGATTAATCTTACAACAATTCTTCAAAGAAACCATTACCCAAATAGTAAGCTAATCTAGATCATTGTATGGACTTTCATAAGGAAAAAAACAACCTACACATGATTTTATATAGGACTCAGGTTGAAATACTTAGGAGATTTCCTGATCTTGAACCCGTAAATATTACCTCTTGATTTTGTCCTTAAATAATTTTGTATTACTCATTTGGGGGAAATGTCAAGTCCATATCCTTTGGACCCTGTTCTTGTAACATATCCTCCCCACTTAAAGGCAACAACAATTACATGCCAACATCATTTACGGTGACTGTGGTAGGTCTTTTTGTTCACCATACTTGAAATCTAAATGACCTTGCTATTAGAACTTAATTTTGACTCAAGATTGGCTTAAAATTACCTAATATATCAATATAGATTTAATTTCTTTCATTAACCACAAGATTATGCCATTATATATGAATCACTAGCTATCTAACATTAGAAAGTACTCCTAACTCATAAAGAGTCATTTTGTATCCTCTAGTGAGATTTCTTTAATAAAGTATTTGAGTGTAATATTCCTCACTTGAGTTTTGATTTATAAATAAGGATCTTGGATAAAGGGGATTATTTTCAAAAGGTATATCATACTTGAAGAAATGATATTGAAAGCTTGGTTAGAGAAAGCCATGGAGAAGGACAAAACAAATGCTTAGAAAAAATGAGAGCTTTGTGAAGAAAAACAATCTAGAAGAGAGAAAGACTTTATAAAGTTTTAAAATAGGTAAGTGTTTCTCTTTTGAATTATACAAAAAACATGTCTATAAATAACATTTTACACATTGAAAGAATAAGTAAATTGTCTTGTGATTAGACAAATGAATGAGAGCTTGCTTGTTGAAGGAGATGGTGTAAGAGTAAGCATGTTTTGTGTAAGAGAGGGTAAGTTTTATATAAGTAGATTTAAACTTGATAAGAAAATATCATGCACTCCTATGGAATAGGTAAGTTTAGTTCTCACACATGTTTCTTCTCATTAATTGAATGGTTATTTCAAGTTGACAAGATAAAAAATTTCAAAGACCACCAAATTCCTTTATCCCTAAAATACCATTCAAAAATTAAGCCAAGCATGAAAGAAATTGAGCCAAAAGTTTATCTCCTTTATTTCTAACTAGATTCTCTTCTTTTGATCAAAACTTAAGTATCCAAGTATTTTTCTCATTTCC
>Ga0325405_1001952_pt1 | contig 21221 bp, 9 predicted proteins | sample PopdelMetagenome_21_FD_205663 | JGI IMG/M metagenome (GOLD analysis project Ga0325405, IMG submission 205663) | Populus deltoides microbial communities from Bellville, Georgia, United States - Xylem-Control-R2 | ecosystem: Host-associated > Plants > Phyllosphere > Stem > Wood/Secondary xylem...
ACTTCTTCCACTTTAAATAATAGTATAAGGGGGTGAATTTTATTATTGACACATTACTAGATAAAGCTATTGGAAAGTTATTCGATTTAGTTATTATTTTGTTTGAGTTTTGCATCTTCCATAGTTGCGCTTTTCTAACACTTTAGTTCTCTTTTTATTTAAAGAGTGTTAGCTCTTTTTTTTTTTTTAAAGAGCAATAACCAATGTATCCACGTTAAATTGTAGATAGAATTTTAAGTTAATTTTAAAAATAAGTAAATAAGATATTGACATTATAGATGTATTTTCTTATATCATGAAATTTGTTAAATGAGAAATGAAAAGATGATTTCTACATGTCATATGATGAATGAAAAAATATATTAACTGATAAACTGGAAAAAATAAAACTGTGAACATTAATTAAAAACTAGAGTGGGAAGTTAATTTTTTGATAAGAAGTAGAAAATATATATAAATGCAATATTTTACCCCAATTGTCCTCTTTATTATATGCATTTATTTATCATAGAGATTTACTATGGTTATTAAATACGTATGATTTTTTTTTTTGATAAATGTATAATGCATATATAATCGATTTATTTTAAATTTAAAAGGAAAGAACTAAGATAAATGACAATAATTTATTGGTGGTATTATGGAATCATAGAAACCATCCAAAATATTTATTATCATTTTAAAATAGTTAAATTAAACCGTTTGGAAAATAAAAGAGGTGATATTAATTAAAAAAATAAAAAAAACTGAAAAAAAACAAAGGATTATTCGGTTTAGAAGCTAGCCCGTGTGCCTATCCTAAAAAGATAAAAGCTCAGGCACACTTAGGCCTAAAAGGCTAAGCATGTACACCTGACATCCTTTTTTAAAAAATGAGCAAATGACCTCTGTTAATCTTTGGTGGCTGAAAAATTAAGATTTAGATTTTTAGACTTCAGAAACTTAATATTTGATTTCTTTTAACGTTAAAAACATCACAGAAACCTTAATATACTCATTTTTAACCCCAAAACACCGTATAATAACTCTAAAGATTAAAAATCAAAATTGAATTTAAAATAAATTTACAAGACTCAATCTATTTTTTTCAACATGTTGAAAAAGAAACACCACCTCCTTTGAACTCTCATCCTATGTTGAATCCATTAACACAAAAATCAACACTTTTGTGATTGGAATGTGTTCGCGCAAACCCTTTCTCTCTCCATTCTCTTTTTCTAACAATTGTCTCTCCCCTCTCTTAAGATTAAGAGATTAAAACTTAAAAAAATGAAGTTTAGAATTAAAACGTAAAATCTAAAACCATCAGAAATCAAATATAAAAAATAAAAAAAAGTGAGGGATTATAGTGTAGTTTTATGCCCCTTTTGATGAAGAATGGAAAAGGGATGTTATTTTTTTTTTAATTAATGTTAATGATGGTCCTTGTTCTTTTAGTTGTTTTATTTACAATAAATAAAAGCTCTATTATGTAAAATTGCCATGTCATTTAATGCAAATCATTCTTTGACACCTCGGACACATGATAACATGTAATTGAAAGGGAAAATAAAGGATCATATTGAAAGAAAATAAAGTTTAATGATCAAATAAAAAAGGATCTAAAATTCAAGGATTTTAAAAGAGAATTTTCTTAGTAAACAGTATTACAACTAATAAAATATGAGAAGATAAACATAATTAGCATAGTGAAAGGAAGAGATTGATCAACATGTCAATCTAATTTAGTTTTTTAATCAATTAAAAAATGTTAAGCTTATATGACATATATATAAAAATAAAGGATGAATTAAGAAAAGATACATACACATATATGCGATTATTCAAATATTAAAATTACATAATATACTAAAATGATTAGGTAAAACATTTTCTACATTAAGCTTTTTTTCATCCTCAAATATATTTTTTTTTAATTAGCAACCTTATATGCCTGTTTTGATGACAAATTTGTTAAATGTTGTTGAGGATAGAAAAAAAAATCAACAATAGATGATCAAAATGTAAAATAAAAAGAACATCTATAGTTAATATAAAATCCAAGAGAAAAGTTTATTTTCACCTTTATTCTTTTTTTTTCCTTCATTCACACCCCTTACATTTTTTTTTTAGTTTCAATTTTGGTCCATTGGTTCATTTTCATAACATTTCAGTCTCAAAGTAAAGAGAGCAGAGAGGAAGTTGCCTAAAAATAAAGAGAATAGAAAAAGTCATTGGTTGTCATGTAAAATAACTAGGAAGTTTCCAAAGTAGCTATAATTAGCCATTTAGAAAAACATGATAGAATACTAACAACCAACATAAAAAAAATATCATTGGTTGCTCAGTGTCAACCTCTCTGCGTGGAAAATAACTATTCCACGACTTAGGATCATGAGTCTGAATATTAGAAGGAAGCTTCATTTTATAGGCATTGTTATTAATCTTTTCAAGTATTTGGCATGAAGCAATTTTCTTTTCCTTGAGCTTGTTATAACCAATAAGAAATCTCTCATTTCTTAAATAAACCAAAACAAGATCACATTTATTAAAAAACTTGATGCATTGATGGACATTTCCAGCTCTCGGTACTTATGATTACTCTCTTCTATCTCTCTTTTAACTTCTTCTTGGTTTTATACCAAAGTAAAGATGAAATCTTCAACTTTATTGGACATAAGAGAATTTGGAATAGTTGCCAGATTTAAATAATGTTTAGGCATCATCTCATAAATGATTTCAAATAGAATCTTTCCAATAAAATGATTCACCACTGAGTTATAAACAAACTTAGCTTGAGTGAGCACCAAATTCCACTATTTAGGCATTTTAGAAGCGAAACTCCGAAGTAAGTTACCTAGAGTTTGGTTCACCACTTCAATTTGTCCATCCATTTGAAGATTGTGGGCACTACTATAAAGCGAGACATAATTCATTCCCACAAGTGCCTCTAAAAATGGGTTAAAACTTGCACTAAGAATCATAAAATGATCTATTAGAGGCACCAATTAGACCAATTACAAGGTCAAAGACCAATAAGATTAAATAGGCTTTCATTGGGATAATTTAGGATATTTAGGCCAAAACAGGTTTCAATACTTCAACTACGGATGAACTTGTTTCAATTAATGTGATCCATATAAAGAAAAAAGATCATTATTAGGCTTGAACATTCAGTAAAATTAGGTAGTAGCATAGAGAGAGACTATCATTGTTTTCTTATGATTTATTGATTCTCTACAAAATAAAGACATGGGTGGTAGTTTTAGTTCCTATTTTGTAAGGAGAAAAAAGAAATAACTTTTTCTTATTTTTCAAGGTTAATAAGGTAACTTTAAAGTTTAATTTTAAAGGTTATTCTTAATTATCAAAGATACAAATTTGGTAGTATACCTTACATTAAATTCGCATGACAACTACCTTTGATATTAAAGAGTAAAAAAATATGTAATTCAACATACTTTTGCAAGGTTTCTTAGTTAGCAACATAATTACTTACAAAGTTGGCAGCCTAATTAATTCTTCAAGGGTTTGACAACTTATTTATTTTTACAGTAAACTTGTGATAGTCTTGATAATTAATTTAGTTTTGGATTTTGTTACTTAATTTACAAACTTTAATTTATTTTTAATTAGGTCTTAATGTTATCTTATTAGTCCATTAGGTTTTTGTTATTTTGTGAACTATAAATACCCTTTTAAGGGGGAAGAACAAGGGGAGACTTAGTTTATTTGAGAATAATATTATGTGCATGCAAGATTTTTATACTCTTGGTTTTTTATCAAACTCTTTAAGACTTATCAAAGATTAATTATCTTTGTGGTGTTCATCCTTATAGTTCTAGTTCTTGATTCGTTATAATCAAAAGGTTAGAGCTTTTCATCCAATAACTTTGGTTTCTTGATTCAAATAATCATTGGGTCAAGTTCTTTTCAATTTGATTTTAGCTTTTTTTGGGTTGTTTCTATCTTGTTTGTGGGTTCAAGGGTTTTTACCCTCCGAGTTTGCACCAGTTGATATCAGAGTAAGACTCTAAAACCAGGTTTTATCTATCTATCTTTCATTTTTCATGTTATTTGTTTGTTGTTTTAATTCTTGAATTTGTGGTAGTTTTATATATAAAAAGTTTTCAATCAAATTTGCCTACTACCAAATCAGCATATTAAAAGAAAAAAAAGAAGAAAAAAATCTCAGATTGAAAAACTAAATGGCCTAAAATGCCTTTTTTTATATAGAAAAACTAAACGGCCTAGCCACACAGGTTGTGCTAGAATGAAGGCCCACCATTTTTCCTTTTTCACCACTGGATCATCCTAATGGCCATCTTTTTTGGCAAAACAATTGCCAATATATGGGTTAACTAATTTCTCACTATGTTTTCGTGGATAGTACCCATGAGGAAAGGATAGGGAAATAAAGTTATATGACCTAGGGTTGATAACTTACTGGCTGGTGGTGTGGCTATCATGGTATTGTGGTCGACAATGAAGCTACTGGTGGCTCATGGTGCAACTAATGGCTAAGGGAGTGAAAAACTTGTTGGTGAAAAGGAGCTATTGGTTCCTATTGGTGTGAAGAAGACCCGCTAGGTGCTGAAGAGGGCTACTATTTGTATCTTTAATGGTGTTGATATGTAAGTGGCTTCAAGAGTGGGAGGTAGTCTATTGTGTGGTTGTTGTTGGTTGGCTGATTGAAGATTAGAAAGAGAGCAATGTTGGTTGCTATTGGTTTAAGTTTTTCCTTTTCTTTTGGTGATAGTTGCGGTGGTTCTTGTTGTGAGAAGGATAGTTGAAGATGGGTGGTTGGACCCTACGAGTAGTGCTAGGTTTGTGTGTGGTGGTTGGACAAGGGTCTTTTGTGTTTTTTTTTTCTCGTTGGTGTTTTTTTGTTTTCTTTCCTTTGGGTCCCTTTTTCATGGTTGCCATGGAGTTCGTATTTATAGGGGGTTTGAGGGATGCTAAGTCCCATGACCAAACCTTTATCCTCGCCATTGATCTTCGTCTTGTAAAACTACCTCTTGATGCACTACACCTGAATGTTTTGGCTTGTTGTCCATATCGTGATTTTCACCTGTCATGACAGGGCTTCAACGACGTCAAGACAAGAAAAGGTGGCTTGAAAACCAAGCTTAGTGGCAGAGGGATACAAAGGAGCAAGGTTGTTAAAATCGCGAGTTGATTCGTAAAATCGTACGATTTTACAAGTCAATAAATGCTTAACGTGCGAAATCATTTTAAAAACTCGAAAATGGTTGAAATCGGGTTAAAATTGGGTAAAATCAGGTGAAATCGCATAAAATTACGATTTTAGAACCGTTTTTACAATTTCATCAAGAATTATATACTTCAATCTCCAACCCTCCAGCTCACATCAACATGACCTTGGCTGTACTTTAAAGACTATACTTATAGCATGACGTGACCAAGTAAGTTGTAAAGACTATACTTAAAGTTGTAAAGAGTCTAAAGACTATACTTATAGCATGATGTGGCCAAGTAAAGCTGCAAAGACCATACTAATAGCATGACGTGGCCAAGTTTTCAGAATCACTCATATTAACAAAAACTATGTCTTTTGCAAAAAGATCATTGGTCTTGAATTTCTTCAATTTGGTCTTTAATTAACCCTTAAACTTTGATTTTCTTGTGATTTTGTCCTTGATTTCACCTAATTGAGTTTGAAAAAGTTCAATTTGGTCCTATAAAATTTCAATCTTCTCAATTAAGCTTCTAAACTTACTTCTTCACTAATTAAGTCTTTGATAAAATTATTTTGACCCATTAAAAGTCTAATTACATTCTTGCACTTAACTAATTCTTTTATGTTGATATAAATTAATTCTTAAATTTAATTAAGCATTTAATTGGGCCTATGATTAAATTAAATTAGCTTATTAAAAGTCTAATTAAGTCATCAGACTTAATTTTTATGCAAATTCATCTGATAATCATTTAATTTAATTTTAAATCTGAATTGTCTTTTAATCTTGGATAAAATAGAGGTGCAATTGGGCTCCTAAAATTGCCCAAAATTGCAGTTCGGTTCCTTTAAGCGTTTAAAACCTTTCACAATCTGTTTTTACCAAGTTGCCAGTCATTTTTCATTTTTTTTTATTTTTGTTGCATTTTATTTTTTTGATTTTTAAAAGAAAAGAGCAATTTTTGGGGAAAACCCAAAATTGGGTTATGATATTTTTTGCACATCTCCTTTCATCTTTGGCAAATAAAATGTTTATACAATACATTCAAAGTTTTAGCAACCCTAAAGTGACCAATTGAATCATCCCATATTCTTCACGAACAAGTAATTCATGCAAATAACTAATAGAAACACACAATTTATTCTTTTTAAACAAGTAACCATCCATCATTTAAAATTTGCATGTATTATGAACTTCTTTGACCACAAGTAATGCTGTCATGTTTCAAGTGTTCTTATCAAAACATACAGTTTTTTGTCATAAGTGGAATAAGTCAAGGTAGCTCCACTTAACTTCTTATTGAAATAAGCTATAGATCTTCTATCCTGCATTAATACAACTCCTATTCCTATTTCCGATGCATCACATTCAATTTCAAAAGCTTTTGTAAAGTCAAGTAAAGATAAAACATGTGCAGAACATAATTTATCTTTAAATATATTAAATGTTGATTTTTGTTCATTACCGCATTTAAAACCGACTGAATTTTAACAATTTCATTCAATAGAGCAGCTAATGTACTGAAATCCTTCATAAAACTTCTATAAAAGCTAACTAACACATGATAACTCCTTACCTCACTTACCGATTTAGGAGTAGGCCGATCCTAGATGGCTTTAACATTCTCCTCATCCATCCCAATATCCTATGCAGTTACAATATCGCCAAGAAACACAATTTTTTCTATGCAAAAGACACACTTCTTAAGGCCCCGTTTGTTTGCTGGAAAGTAGTTTTTTTTTGGAAAGTGAATTCCGGGAAAGTGAATTATTTTCCGATGTTTGGTAGTGTAATGGAAAATAAGTTGGAAAACACTTTCTAGTGTTTGGTTATGTCATGAAAAATGAGTTGAAAAATAACTTATTAATGTTTTATTTTTTTTCAAGTTTATTAAAATAATGAGAAACAAATCTTACAAATTAAAAAATTGAATGAGAATGAAATTGAAAAAAAATAATTTCATAAATTATCTCAAATAAAATAAATAATAATCAAAATAATAGAGATCAAATCCAAAAAATAAAAAGAATTGAAAGATAAAGAAATTAAAATAATAATAATTAACATTTCATAAATTATTTCAAATAAAGTAAGTAACAATCAAAAGAATGAGGACCAAATTTGAAAGATAAAAAATTTCAATTAAAAAATAATAAGGGAAAAGAAAATAACAATTATAAATATAAGTACCAAAATTAATATAAAAATTAAATTCGAAGGAATGAAATTGAAAAACAAATATTCAAAACAAAATATATATAGAAATCAAAAGTTTGAGGTCCAAATTTGATATAATCAACAAATAATATGACATTTCTAAATTTTTCACAATTTCCGGAAAGTGTTTTCCGCCTAAAATAAAAGGAAAACACTTTCTTGAAAACCAAGCCAAATTTTTCTTTGACTGGAAAGTGCTTTCCGTTGACCAACTTTTCTAATGGCAAACAAACACAAAAAAGTTTGGAAAGTAGTTTTCTAGAAACCAGTTTCCAAGAAACAAACATAGCCTAAGATTAACATACAATTTCTCACTACACAATACATTAAGTACATCACGCAAATGATCAAGATGCTTATTCAAGTTCTTTTTATAGATCAGGATGTCATCAAAATACATAACCATAAATTTACCTATGAATACACATACTACATGATTCATTAATCACATAAATGTACTATGTGTATTTGTATGTCCAAACAACATAACTAACCATTCATACATACCATATTTAGTCTTAAATGCAATTTTCTATTTATCCCTTTCTTTCATCTTAATATGATGGCACCTATTTTTTAAATTAATTTTAAAGAAAATACATTTTCCATGCAACTCATCTAACTTGTCATCAAGCTTAGGAATAAGATGTTAATAACTTACTGTTATGTTGTTGATGATGTAACAAGCAACACACTTCCTTCAAGTTTCATTCTTTTTAGACACAAGTAAGACTAGCACAACACAAAGGCTCATACTCACATGAATGTACCCCTTCTACATCAATTCATCAACTTGCCTTTGAAGCTCTCTTATCTCTCTCTTGTCTCTTCGAGATTGCTTCTGTAGGCGATACAATAATCAAAAGGCTATGTTGTGCTTAGTGTGGAGCGCAAAAAGGCTTAGGCAGTATATGCTATACTACTCAACTTAGTTGATTTCAAAATTGAATTCTCTCAAGTACATTTGTGAAAAACCTTGTCGAGTAGGATAACAAGGTGGAAAGTGTTGTTGGCAGAATATGACATTGTTTTTATCATAATGAAGGCTATAAAAAAGAGTGTAATTGTCAATCATCTTGCAGATCATATTATGGAAGATTACAAGCCATTGAATTTTGACCTTCTTGATGAGGATATGCTAATAATTGAAGATAACAGTGAGATGAATGACTAGTGGACCTTGTACTTTGATAGGGGTAGTGAATGTATCAGGCAATAGGGTTGGAGTAGTGATAATTTCCCAAAAAAAGAAATAATGTCTTGTTTCAATAAGGTTGCAATTTAAATAGACAAATAACACGGCTGAGTATAAAGCCTACATCATTAGTCTGGAAGTTGCTTTAAAACTTAAATTTGGAATGCTTGAGGTCTATAGGGATTCCCTACTAATCATTTATCAGGTAAAAGGGGAGTGACAAACCAAGAATGAGAAGTTGAAGCCATATCAGAATTATCTCTTGAAATTAGCTAGCAAATTCAAAGAAATAAAATTCATTCATATGAGTAGAGATAAGAATTAGTTTACTGATGTCTTAACAACCCTAGCTTCGATGACATAAATAGTTACTGGAGATAGGATCCAACTAATAAACATCGAAGTCAGAAATCTCCAAGCTCGGAAACACTAGATGAGAAATCATGGTATAGTGACATCAAGACGTTTATCCAACACTGGAAATACCCTCAGGAGCTTCCAAGATAGATGAAAAGGCTTTGAAGAGAATGGTTATAAAGTTTTACTTGGATGGTGAAATCCTATATACGAGGTCATTTAACAAGACTCTATTCAGGTGTCTAAATGAGAATAAGGTTGAGCAAACATTAAAAGAAATCCACGAGGAAATTTATGCCACTCATGCCAACAGATATACAACGGCAAGGCAAATGCAAAGATTTGGATACTTCTGGTTGACCATAGAAATGGACTGTGTAAACTATTTTAGAAAATTCCACAAGTGTCAAATATATGGTGATAAGATAAATTCACTTCTAGCATCGCTATTCAATATGACCTCGCCTTAACATTTTGATATGGAGGTTGGATGTTATAGGACCAATCAATCTGAAGGCTAGCAACGAGTATAGGTTTATTTTAGTTGTCATCGACTTCTTCACTAAATGGCAGAGGCCAACTCTTATGTATATATAACATAGAAAATAATTAAGAGGTTTATTGAGAAAGATTTGATTTGTTGTTATGGCTTACTAGTAAGATTGATAACCGAGAACCCTTATAATTTTAATGGAGAGCTGATTGTTGAACGCTTCTCTAAATGAAGGATTAAACACCTCAATTCTTCTTTTTACAAACCAAAAATGAATGGAGCTATCATGACAGCTAACAAGAGTCTCAAAAACATCATCTAGAAGATGGTGTTCACCTACAAGGATTGGAATGAAATGCTTTTGTACGTATTTTACGCATACCGCACCATAGTTAGAGCTTTTATAAGTGCAACCCCTTATTCTTTGGTATACGAGATGGAAGCAATTATGCCTTTAAAAGTAGAGATTTTATCATTAAGGGTTTTAAAAGATGCAGAACTATATGAATTAAAATGGATAAAATTAAGATTTGAGCAGTTAAATTTTATTGATAAAAAAAGATTATTGGCCATTTGTCACCACCAGTTATACCAAAGCAGAATGACTAATATACCAAAGCAGAATGACTAAGGTATATAACAAGAAGGTCAGGCCAAGAGTATTTAAAGAAGGGGACTTAGTATTGAAAAATATCTCGCTAGTATCGAGAGAAGATTAGAGTAAATAAGCACTAAACTACAAAGAACCATACATGGTGAAAAAGGCTTTTATGGAAGAGCTTTAATTTTAAATAATATGGACCAAAATGATTTGCCTAGACCTGTAAACTCTAATATTGTAAAGAAATACTAAGCTTGATGTACCTTTTCTATCAATCAATAAAAATTGAAGTTTAGCCAAGAATTCTTTGGTATGTTTTTCTTTTCTTAAAAAACCATGCATGATTTCATGTTTTTACAAAGCTTTTCAGAAAATCAAAGTTTTAGTATAAAAGTAGAAGTCAAATTGGTGTTTGTTTTAATAAATAAATTCTGTGAATTCAAGTGATACCATAAAAAGGTTACCAAACATTTAAGAACCTAAAAAACAAACCAAACACCACGAGAAACTTTAACGTTGAGTTTTAGTTAAATGAATAATGAAAAAACCATTTCACATGTTCAAATGAAGGAAAGAAAAGCTTGTTGATCCTAAACGTACGCGTTTGAAAATGTCATATTTAATAATCCTTTCACAACACTAAAAAAAATTATCATTTGTGGTCCCTATTGAGCTTAATAAGTTTTTCTTGAGAATTAACTTTGACTATGATCATACTCCACACTGGGGGCAAGTGCAAAAATTAGAAAAATAATCCAAATATACAAAATGATCCTTAGTTACTACAGGTGCCCAAAAAGCTGGGGATATGAAAGAATTCAAAGAGTTCAAAAGGTTTGAGCATACCATATAAAATAATGAATATGATGGTACTCAAAACCAAATGAAAAAAAAGACGAGAAGAACAAGCCTGACACTAGAGGGCACGACATACCATTTTGCAAGTCAATTCTAAGGTTTAAAAATCCATGGACCAAAAAGAGGTTTGGAAACAAGCATAGTGATCTTTAGTCTTGAAATGCCTTAAACATTTTTTGAGCCCTTTCCAATCAGAGGCAGACAATCTGGAATGGTAGGCAATGTTTTCTCATGTAAAACGAGCTTTATTATTCATACAAGTAAAATGAACGCTTTAAAGACTTTTTTTTTCTCTGAAACCCTCAAATTAAAACTTGAACCCTTTTAACCAACAAAACATGAAAAAAAGGTCGCTTCACATTTTCACCAAAAAACAAAAGAAAACAAATTTCAATTCTAACAAAAACAGGTCCATAGGAATCGCTTGCATTCTTTTCAGAACAAATTTGCTTTAAATCGACTCAAAATGGTTTTTGTGTTTGGAAATGACTTTGAAATTTTAAAAATTTTCCCATGAAAGCAACCCCTTGTAAATAACCAAACCCTTTTCTACATGGCATCAACCTTAAAGAAAACTCAAAATAAACAAAATACTTGGGGGCATGATCAGGCTTGGGGGTAATCCTGTAAACCCCAAGTATAAATTTGGCATAAAATTGGAGAATGTTTTAAATTGAGTAAAGAAAATAAAATGAATAATGTGAATTTTGATAAATGGGACATAAATATATGTATATATAAAAGATAAAGATATGAAAATTGATCTGAAATCATTTCTTGTAAATGTTTGATTAAGAAATGTAAATCCAGTACAACTCTAGGAGTTCTATAAAATTTCTAAAGGAAGTGTATTAGAAAATTAAGCAAATAAAATAAAAAAAATTAAGGATTTGATACTTGTAGTAAGGGATGGATATGGACCTTTGAGATTTTAAAAAATGATTAGTGAACTAATTTTTAAATATAGATGTGTGAAAATGCTCGAAAAATGAAAAAAAAGGCTCAAAATGTGAATTAAATTTTAATGGAAGTGATTTATGAGGAAAGAAAGGTATCGAGGTATAAATTAATGACTTTCAATATCGCTTGTTGAAAATCAGTAGTAAAAATATACTGGGACGAGGAAAATAATACCCGAAAACTATAATAATTACTATTTGAAGGGACATAGTGGGAATTTCATATAAAAGGCTTGGGTTTGAAGGGACATAGTGGGAATTTCATATAAAAGGCTTAGGTGCAGCTGGCTATGAGGGGATTAAAAGGGAAGATACGAGGAAACTCTAATTTTCCTTGAAAAATCCTTGAGAAACCTAGAGAAAAACAAGAAAAAGAAGAGAGTTAGTGATACTTAAGGATTTAGGCAACAAAATCACTTTGATTTAGAGTGTTCTTGAAAGAAACATTTGGGAATAGAGTGAGAGGGAAGGGGTGACAACAACCAACAAGGAATAAGAGGTGGGAATCCTTGATTTGTTAGCACTTGGAACGTAGATTACTCATTGGTAAGGTGTCCCAACATCTATTTAATAAGTTCTTACAATATTTGTTAAGTTTCCATTGATTTTTCATCAAATTAAGGATAAGGTTAACGATGAATTTTGGGGGGAATGAGAAATTGAATTAAATTGATGTTTATGACATGTAATAGGATTGAAATGAGTTGAAATATCAAGTAATCTTGAAAGGAAATTAGTAGTCCTTTACTAGTGTATGGCCGACCAATGATGTAATAAGAGGAAAGGTGTTTTATTTGAATCCTTAGCTCGATGATATGTGTTTATATGAATAAAAATTATGGGAATGCATGAAGGAATAACAATAAAGGTGTTAAAGAGGGTTGAGAAGAGTGTTGATTGATAGGTTAATGAAATTGGAAGAATTATCTACAATTGTGATAAGTTACAAAATGATGATAAATTAAGGAAACTAGTTCTTAGAAGCTGTCTTTGGGAACATTATAATGTATATAACATGGCAAGGAATTGATTTTGATTGAGGATAAGTTAAATTGGTAATCTGTGAATGTTACAAAATTTATCGACAAAACTAGACAGTTTAATATCTTGGTCTTTTAGAGGAAATTCGAGCATTAAAATGGGGGAATTTGGACTAGGTCTCTCATAGAAATTATAGCCATGGATGTTAGATATCCAAGGAAGTTAACCTTGATTAATTTGGAATTTTAGAACTCCAGTTATGGGCTAATAACCCAAAGGGGGTACGGACATACCCTACTGGATTGTTGGCCATCTTTTTGATAAGGAGTAGTTTTGAGGGCTTTAAGAGTAGAACTGGATTCTTTTCCCTCAGTGGACTTATAACCTTGTGTCTTAGCTATTCGAGGGATCAAGCCACACCTTAAACTGAACTATATAATGTTAGTTATGGATGAAACACAAAACAATGTTCGAATGAGGAATTACACCGATTATGATGTTGGTTTGCATTCTTGGTTACGAACCTAAAAAAAAGGGATTTAATGCGAACATGAGATGTAAATTTAAGAAAAAAAAAGTAATAATGAATTAGATGATTAAAGAGAAATTTGTATAGATTTTAGATTTAAAAGAAATAAACGTTCATGAGTAATGACATGGTATACTTATTGATACACGAGGAGCCACCAAACCTAGACAAAAGCCTGAGACTACCAGTCAAGCTTTTACAATAGGTATATGCCTAACACCTATGCTTATATTTTCTACTATTTTAAATTGTTTGGCATGTTAGTGCTTTAAACTTGGTACTCTCTCTCTCTCTCTCTCTCTCTCTCTCTCTTTCTCTCTCTCTATATATATATATATATATATATATATATATATATATATATATATATATATATAAATGATGTTAATAAGAAAAATAAAAGGGGATCGATACGAATGGTAGGTTGAGATGACATTAATTAGCTATCCGGGTTTGGATAACTAATGGTATCAATAGGGTTTCATTGATGCCGATATTTCTTTTCTTTTTTTTGATCAAATGTATGAAGTATATAGATAAAAAATAGCAAGACAAGCTTGCGATACAAGCTGGAAACCAGCAGTACATAAGGATATATAGAATCAGTCAAAGGGAACAGGCTCCCTTAAACAAACCATAGCAAGACAAGCTTGCAGAACAGTAACCTAGATCAATGGGAACATGCTCCCATGGACTAGCAACAAAAGCCATATTCAATCAGTAAACAAAAAAGGGAACAGGATCCTACATATAAATAGCATGAACATCCCTCATGCAGAGGCAGTAACCAAACATCTAAAAAGCCAACAGAGGCAAACAACTCCCCAGCTGTATAAGCCAGGAACAGAAAAACCTGCATAAAGCAGCAACAACACCAAAGTGGTGATCCAAAGACATGACCAAAAGGCAGTCACAGGAGAAACAAGCAAAAACCAACCTCCACCCACTAAGGAGAGCATCAACCAAGCCTATTCCAGCAATAGCAGGAAGAAGCTATCAAAGCAGAGACCTGACAAGGGGCCAGGGACCACGCATCAACCAGCATCACACTCAGAAAACAGGGAAGTACTGAGCTTCACCCAAGTCACTCCTGTAATATTTCTTAAATTGATTAGTCAATCCCGGATAATTGGGTGACTAATGATGTTAGTAAATATTTCTAACATCGATATGATTACACCCGGTTAAGGGAAAAGGATAAGTTAATTAACTATTCCGGGTCGAGAATAGTGAATGATATCAATGGATCACATTGGTATCAACAATTACTTCTAGTGTGATTAGCTACTCCAGGTAAGGAGGCTAATGATGTCAATGGTTCTTAATATTGACAACTTTCATGGTAAACTAGATGTGGATAATAATTGATTAACTATTTCGGGGTTGGAATAGTTAATGATATCAATCAGTTATATTGATATCAACATATGAATGGAATTGATTAGTTTAACCCAATATTGAGAGACTAATGATATTAATGAGATTCATTAGTATTGACAATTACCTTCTAGAGAATGAGAGAGAAAGTATTGATTAGTTATTTCAAAAGAATATGATAAGCTAATAACATCGGGAGAGGAATATCTTAGTATTAAGTGAGAATTGATTTATAAGGAGATGGTGTTCGAAACCATTGAGTTGAATTGAAATTTCCAAGATGAAATTATTCTCGGCAAATGAGTTAGGATATTAGATAGATATTGATAATAGATGAAAAATGTATGTTGTAAAAGAGGTTTATGCTTAATTTTATGTATCAAAGAAATGTCATAGAAATTATTACATGTCATTGTTATTGTTTGTTACTACTTTTTTTATTTATATGTACATGCTAATTTATATTTTCAACTCCATCAGGGTCACATCATGAGTGATATTAGTTTAGTCACCTTTTGCTTTTAGACATGTGATTATTTTGTAAATTAAGAGACTTATCTCTTAAAATTTGAAATGTAATATTAACCCGTAAATTTGGATGTATGACTTTAATCTAATGTATGCAGTTCTAAGTACTTGTTTAACTATGCATGTTTATAGTTGAAATCAAATCCTTCGCTTGATTTACATTATATGATGTTATTATGCAAGATATAGTTTACGTGATGATATTATGTAACAATTGAATTATGCATTGTTATTCTTTGAACTTGAATTGTATGATACTATTGAATAAGGTGTGTTTTGTTGATGAGGATGAGTTGGGTTGAGATCCAGGATGATTGGATCGGGTTGTGAAATGAAATTGGAAGTGTAATATGATTTTGTCTATAGCTTGGGACCTCCCGGTATATGGGAGACTCCGTTGAAATTTTTGTGGAAATTTTGGTGGAACCTGTAAAGAATATTTTGAAATTTCCATTTAACTGTTGTGTGTTTTCCTGACTGTTACACAATCCAAGAAATATATTAAGGCTGGCTCCATGGTTCCATTTTTAAGAAAACAAATAATGTAAAGCGAAACTGATGATATTTAAGAAAAAAGTTTTTAGGCAATGAAGTATGCCAATATCATCTGAGACTCGCCCTTCCCCGAGCTCAATATCACAAGTCATGACTCAGGTAAGTAAAGGCAAAAAAACAATGGAAGTTTGCTATAGATTTAAAAAGGGAAGACCATTGAGAAAGAAAACCTATATTTCTCAAGTGAGTATACATGCATTAATCATAATGCATTACACTTTGATCTTTGTGGGGACTTTAAGGAAAGAATCCTTGATGAACTTGTATTTTACCAATAAATCTTTTTCCTTTGAGTGCATCTTTGAGCATTCATCACCTAGATAATGTGTTTTCTAGCTATATCTCTATTTCTTTTGAATGCGTCTTTGAACCCTCATCACCTACATAATGTGCTTTTTAACCCTATCTCTATTTCTTTTTAGTGCACATTTGAGCCCTCATCACCTAGATAATGCGTTTCCTAGCCCTATCTTTATTTCTTTTGAGTGTGCCTTTAAGCTCTCATATCTTAGATAATTCTCTTTCTAGCCTTATCTTTATTTCTTTTGAGGTGTCTTTAAGCTCTCATCTCTCAGATAATGCTTTTTCTAACCCTATCTCTTTTTCTTTCTGAGTGAGCCTTTGAGCCCTCGCTTTCTAGGTAGTGTGTTTTCTAGCCCTTTCTTTTTGAGCTCGCCTTTGAGCCTTTACTTCTAACATTTTTTGGAAGGATTAACCATTTCTCGATATGTTAAATCCACAACATCTCATTTCTTTTTTTTTTTACAAGCTTACTATCTAAAACCTTTTATAAGATTTTTCATCATAAGCATTGTAAAGAGGAGATAATTATCATAACCCATTTTTAGGTTTCCCCCTCTAAATTTACTTTTTTCCTTTTAAAATAAAAAAATAAAAAATAATAATAACAAGAAGATTGACAACTTGACAAAAGCAGGCTAGGGAGGGTTTCAAATGTATAGAAGAATCAAGCTGGAGTTTTGGACAAAAATTGAGAGCCTAATCCCATTGTACCTAAAACTAAAAATAAAATGCAGATTCAAGGTCAAATTAAATGATTATTGGATGAATCTGCATAAAAATTAAGTCTAAGGACTTAATTAGATTTTTAACAGGCCAGTTTGATTTAATCATGGGCCAAATTAAAAGTTTAATTATGTTTAAGAATTAATTTGGGTCAAATTAAAAGATTTAATTAGATACAATGACTTAATTATACTTTTATTAGTTCAAATTATTTTATTAGGGATTTAATTGGTGAAAAATTAAGTTTGAAAGCCCAATTTGGGCTTAATCGAGAAAATTGAAATTTTAAAGGACCAAACTTAATTTTTACAAAGTCAATTGATTGAAATCAAAGATAAAATTGCCAGAAAATCAAAGTTTAGGATGAATCAAGGGTTAAATTGAAGAAATTCACAACCAAGAACCCTTTTAATAAAGGCGCTAAAGTTTGACGACTTAATTTGGTTGAAAACACGGATGGAATTGAAGCAAATTGAAAGTTAAATGGGCAATTAAAGATCAATCTACATGAATACAAAACCAATTATTAAAATGCGAAGGCACTGAACTTTAGGGTTGATATTTGGGTTTGACAAGGATAAAATCGCATAAAATTAAAAATTCGAAGTCAATTAGGAATGCAATTAAAAAAATCAAAAGACAGAGGACTAAATTGAATTTTAGTCAAATTCCTAATTAAAACCCTAAAGGTGTCAAAACGATGTCATGTTATTTAAACAAAATGGTACATTTTGCCAAAACGACACTGGTTTGACCAACACAAAAAAAAAAGAAGATGTCAGACGACTTGTTATCTAATCACTATTCATTATCTTCAACCTTTTATACTCGAAAGGCTACTCAAGTGGCTAGTTTTTAAGGGCATTTAATGTCTCATCTCTACATCAAACAAGACACCATACTCATTGCCTGACACCGTACTACACCCTGGCATAATTATTTAGCTAGTTGCCTTTGTAATCGCCGTAGTGCCGCCTCAAAGAGGCTGACCCGATCAGCCTTTGTAGCTAAATTTCACAGTTTTTGGAGATGACTTTTGCCCAATGATTGGGATCCTTTCCATTTAAATCAGGGGCTAAGATTTATACCCAATAAAGGCTAGATACCCCATTTTCATCTCGTATAAATAGGAGTGAATTTTGTACATTAGGTAAAGAGAAATGAGGGTGGAAAGTAAGCCAAAAAATTAGCCTATACACCATTTTTTCCGGCCACCTAACCAACCATTTTTCCCCTCCTCTAAAAACCACAGTAAGCCACCATTAGCACCAGCAGTGCCCCAAAAGCAAGATAACATTTCCCCTAAAGACCATAAGAAAAATAAAGAGGGAATATAAGAGAAAACAAAAGGAAAGAAGTAGAGAAAAAAGCATAAAAACTGAAAGAAGAACATAATTTGTAACCCTTAACTTCAACAACCTTCTCCACATACCACCATTTCTTACCAGCAATCGACACAACCCCCTTTCCATCATGAACTCTAGCAACTTCCTTCCTTCCCAACAACGACAACACCGTAAGCCATCGCTTTTAGCAACAGTGTAAAACTTAAGTAGTGATGATGGTTTAAAGAAGAAGCTCCATTATATACTTCCTCTAGACCTGCATCATCAACGCCACAAGCCTCCACCATTAACCACCACCCTTAGGCTAGGCAAGTCCTTCTCTCATTCCCTCATGTATTTTCGCCTTTTGTTGTGTGTAGAACATGAATTAATTCACGTCCTATAGCTGATGGCTTTTGCCAGTAAAGGTTAAGATGGGTTGAACCCTTAGCCTAGCCCACACAGCCGGGTTGGGTCCAGCCGATCTTTTTTTAAAAAAAGAAAAGAAATTTTTCAGCCTTCAATCGGCCTAACCTAACTGGATTAGGCTTGGGCCTTAGGCTAGGCAAGATAGAAATTTTCCTTCAACTATGGGTGTGTTTGCCTAACACACCCTAATGCATTTTCCTTAGTTTTTAATCTATCTTTGTTTTAATGTATAGCCAAACAAGCCTAATAAAAATCCAAAAAAAAATCTAAAAAATTTCAAAGACCATTTTGAAATCATTTGCGGATATGTCGCGTGTTTTTTTAATAATTTTGCCTAATATTGGACCGTAAATTTACACTGTAAGATATGAACCCAGTATTAAAAATATATGATTTTTCTTCGAAGTTTTAAAAAAATCCAAAAAAAATTAAAATATATCCCTCATTTTAAAAAAATAAAAAATCTTTGTTTTTCATGCACATGGCCAAATCTTAAAGGTTTTTCATGCATATTTTCTAAAAAGAATAAAATCATATTTTTATCATGTTTTAAAAATGCAAAATGTATATCATAATTGGTTTATGATTATCCATTAGGGTTTGATCAAAATACAAAAAATCTCACAACAATTAGTTTGTTATTCGGAGTGTCAGGATTTAGCTTTAGACTTTAATATTTTAGGGTACAAAATTACATTGTAAAATATATCCTTAGGTATTGAAGATACAAAATAAAAAATAAATACGAGGCTAAATCTAAACCTTAGAACGATTAGGATTTAACCCAATAAGGTAGAGACTTATGACATGACCAAAAGATTGATGTCTTCTCCCAAGTATAGGAGTGTCGAGATAATAAATAACCTGATAAGACCGGGGTCGAACCACAGGGAGGTTAACTATATAAACTACAAATAAAGAAATAGATAATAATAGAAAAGGAGTTGAAGAGAGCTTTGAGATGTGATATTGATATAAGGATTAGACAAGGATAAAATAATTGTCAAGGTTAGAGGATCCACTAATGGTATTTCAAACAAGTATAGTATCAACTCTTTTTATTACTCAACTGGAAACCACACATAAAGGAGGTTCCAATCGGATTATAAATTGTTAACATGATTACATTAGTTATCTTATTCGAATAATGCTAATACTTGTAAATGTTGTCAGATATTCATGATTATAACTTATGTTAACAACAAATCAAGTTCCTTTCTAGCACATGTGTCGGTTATACCATACGGTTTGGGTTATGAAACTGCCAAGTATTTATTGTACCAAGATTATACAACATAAATCTAGATTAACCATTTAACAAGCAAAGTATTAAAAGTGAATAAGATAACAAATACAAAACATGTTAGTATCAAACATTAAAGTCCATGTTTAGTTTATACTATACTTATTCTTATACCATTAGTGTAACCTTTTCACCTTGACATAATAAACTTAGCTAAACATAATGAAGAAGAGAAACATAAAGAAACAAGATAAGAACATAAATAAGATATAAGTTAACTAAGTAAAGGAAAGAAAATGAAAAGCATAAACAAGAGATTAATATAAATAGAACTTCAGCATTACAAAAATATAAAGAGAGAGCAAGAACATGATCTTGATTTGAAAACCAAGATGCCTAAATACATGGCAAATGCCTCCTTTTATAGGCCAAAATTTGGAATTATTGATTGATGACTAATTGTTGAGTGGGTGGCAACATCTTGACTTGGTGACAATCCTTATCTTCTTATCTGAACAAAACGTCATTGCTAACGTCAGAATTTGAATAGATTTTTGTCATGAAAGTTCTAGAAAATTGTCTCAGCTTTCCAATAAAAAAAGAATTGGTGCATTTTGACTTTTAGGGCTGAACATTGAATAGTGTCTGGGCTAGAAGACAGATTCTAACTTCTCTGTTGTTGCTAAGATTTGGACTTCCAAACAGCAGAATTGAGTCTTTCACTCTCATGAATGTTTTAGGCCTATGTCTTAGATTTCTATCCATATAAACCAAATTCAAATCCAAGATCTACAGCTCCAGATATGACCCAATGACTGAACAATGTTCCAATTTGGACTGAACCAACATCTCTTTTTTAAGCTTCACCCTCTCTTTGTCTTCTCAATTTCAATAGTTGAACTCATCAATCAATCTTTTGATTTATGTGATATGCCTGCATTTAAGATGAACATTTACCATAAATTAAAGGTATCTTATAATATCAGACTTGTTATTATAAAACATGCTTTAGTTAAGGAGTTATTGATGCTTTAAGTGCACAATGATGATATAAAATCTTGATAAAAAAACACTTTTAAGTACTAATCAACTTACTTATAAAGGGAGATTTGCTTTGAACCTTAGATGAGACCAACGGATATAAACATGACCTAGAAAAATAATTAATCTACAATGCAACTTACCTTAGGTAGGGTGTACTAAGGATGATACGGTTTCCCCTGCACAACTTGTAACATCCCCCATTCCGGGATAAAAACAACAATCTCATGTCAACTGAAAAACAGAGTAATATATATATATATATATATATATATATATATATATATATATATCTATATATATATATATATAATAATGTTTTTTTTT
>Ga0325405_1001954_pt1 | contig 21219 bp, 9 predicted proteins | sample PopdelMetagenome_21_FD_205663 | JGI IMG/M metagenome (GOLD analysis project Ga0325405, IMG submission 205663) | Populus deltoides microbial communities from Bellville, Georgia, United States - Xylem-Control-R2 | ecosystem: Host-associated > Plants > Phyllosphere > Stem > Wood/Secondary xylem...
ATATATATATATATATATATATATATATATATATATATATATATATATATATATCCTCGTAAAAACATTAATTAAAAAATAAAATACACTCATTACCAATAATTATTATGGGGGTAGGCTAAAATTCTTGCATCTCACTTACAATATACCTTCTTCTTTATAAAATCTACAATAATTATTATTTAGTTCATGTAATTTAAGCAAAGACATTTGTTATTCTACATGATTTAAAACACTCAATATTGTAATCCTTATATTTTTATTTATGTTTATTACTTAGTCCCTTTAATTATATATTAAGTGTCCTTTAATAAAGTGCTAAGTTGTCCCTGATTCATTTATTTTTCTTTCCAAAATACCTTGTTGGCTGTATATTAATTAGTAATTGGAAAAAAAAACGTAGGGGTAGTTTGAACATTTTCTAAAAACCATAGGGATTTTAAAATAATTAATCCTCATAGACAGACAAGGGATTAAATTATGATTTTAAAAACTAGTGGGACTAAACTATATATTATATTGCTAGAAACACTGGCACGTCTAATTAAATAATTATTCACTCTAAAATCTATATCTAACTTATGCAATCTTTCCTCTTTGAGCTTCGTTGGTGTTTTCTACCACTCGAATTTGATAAAAAGATGAGCTAATTATGTACCATAAAATTGGGTACAAACTTCTGTTCTTTCATTAAAAACGCCGGCACTGCTCTTCACTAATTTAAATTAATGTTTATTAGACGTTCTTTCCTGACAAGGAGCTGAAAATCATTTACAGGCGTACGTACGTAACCTGGTCTAGACCCTAGGATTAATTACTCCCAAGCAAAATTAACGACGCTGCCAAAAAGAATGTGTCATTAAGATTTTCTTGTTCAACGGCTAGTCATGAGCCATTGCAATCACGTTCTCTCTTTAATTAATTACGTTTAATTTGCTCAACACGTGTAGCATGAAACCTCGTACCCCGTTGAAATTGAGATTGAAACTATTTTTTTATTAAAATTAAAATTTTTATTTTTTATTTTAAATTATTTTTTTATGATTGTAGATTTTTTATTATATTAATGTTGAAAATAAATTTTTAAAAAATATTATTTTAATACATTTATAAAAATAAAAAAAATCATTTTGAATGGAAGGAATTACAAAGAAAATTCATTATATATTTTTCAATTATAAATGACCAGTACTCCTGAAACTGAAGGAGGAGAAACAGTGAGGTTTTGGTTGGTGAATCCATGAATCAACGTGTTGATATCTATTCAAGTCGAAGTTCACCTTATTTTGGTTCATAAGAATACATTTCAATGCATAGTGAGCTTGGCTGTCAATAATTAGTTAAATAGCTGACAGACTCCCTCCATAATTTAATTCTGGGGAGTAGCCGTTTATTTGCTGGGTATTATTTCATATCATGATTTCTTTTTCTTCACCCTACAAAACATTGTTACGTAGGCATAGTTGTCTGAACAAGCTCTTTAATGTTTCATCTTTTTTCAAGAGCAACAATCACAGCTACACATTAATTCGTACGATAGCGATACCTTGACTTTCATCGACTCGTTTTCAGGGGCATACATACCAATATGTGTCATGTGTGTGTGTGTGTGTGTGTGTGTGTGTGTGTGTGTGTGTGTGTGAGAGAGAGAGAGAGAGAGAGAGAGAGAGAGAGAGAGAGTATGAACAAGAGAAGGATAATAGTCTGAAATCTTCAGGCATGTCTTGCTCTTACGCGTTAACCCATAAATAAGTCGCGGCAGCCATGAGAACATGGTTTTCTTTGTTAGAAAACGCCTCCGATTGTAACCTATAATGGGACAAAAGAACATTAAGACCAGTTTCTCCCAAGTCTGCCATTTTGACAATGTTTTGGCTAGAAGGTCGAGCGTTCACTTTACATATCAGCTTGCACGGATAACAACGATATGTAGCATAAAATTAACCTTTTAGGTTAAGCTTTTAACATGGAAAGTTGCTTCAGACTTGTAATTAATTAAAACTTGATATAGCAGACTCAAAGACCCTAAATTGCGTGCACTGCGTCACTGGAAAAGGATGGTTAGCATCCCTAGCTATCTAGCTATGAAAACTTGAGAAAGTCATATACTTTACTAGATTTAGAGTCAGCATATATGCATCTAGGCCAACTCTACTTTCACTTGCATTCTAATCAACCTATGATTTTACATGTAACTATGTATCTAACTGATTTACTAACCAAGAAACCATAAATTGCGTGATTGACTCACGACTTTTTTTTTTTCTCTTTTCTTAATAATCCTACTTTATCTTATCAATGCCAAACTTTAACAATAACTTGATGATAAATTTATATTAGTATATAACATATTTTATCAGATTAAAATCTTTTCAGTTTTAAATTTGCATAATCTATTATTACTCTATACTTGATTTTTATTAATTTAAACTCATTATCATTTAACAATAACTCGTTGATAGTTTTATATTAGTATATAACATATTTTATCATATTAAAACCTTTTCAGTTTTAAATTTGCATGGATCTATTATTACTTTAGGCTTGAATTTTATTAATTTAAACTCATGATCATTTAACAATAACTCGATGATAATTTTATATTAGTATCTAACATATTTTATCAGAACAAAACCTTTTCAGTTTTAAATTTGCATGGATCTATTATTACTCTATGCTTGACTTTTATTAATTTAAACTCATGATTATTTAATCATTAAAACTCTGATATAATATCAAAAAATCATATTAATTTTAAATGAATTTTTAAAAATAATTTTATATATATTGCTTTCTAACGACAAGTTGAATAAATATATATATTTGATAATGGATTAGGTAAAATTAAACTCTTATAATGAATAAAAAGAAATTTTTGCTTGATTATTTTAGCTATCACACGCTCAACTCATCCAGATTCTGTATCATTCGAGGCGTACTTTCAACCATCGACTCTAGTTTTATTAATATTTTCCATGTATACAAGACAATTGGGGACTGATTAAATATTTATAAATCCTTGTTCAGAACGAAAAGGAGAGGGAAGCAGAGAAGGAGCTTTGTAAATGGAGTGATGTGAACCCTGAATCGAATACAGTCAGAGTAATTTTTTTGTAGCTATAGATAATAGAAGGAGCTTCACTACTTTTTTTTTATTAGCGTGGGGTGTCCGGGCCAGCTTGCGTGCATCACGACTATTCCCCACGGCCCACTGAGCATCCTGCAAGCCCAGTGAGCAGGTAAGGCACCGCGGGGTGACAGGCGTGCACATAAAGGATCGAACTTAGGACGGGAGCGGAATAAGTCACATGATTGACCACTGAGCTAGACCCTCAGGTGCAGAAGGAGCTTCACTACTTGAAGTGGGAAATGGACATAATTAAACTTTTGATGGAAGACAATGCGAGTGTCAAAGTAAGATTAAATTTCCAACACTTGCTTCATTATAATCTGTCAAGCAACTAGTAATATTCCTTAATTAATTGATGGATTATATATATATAATGATGCACGAAATTAAGATGACACCAAGAGGAGAACCCACAAGGCAGAAAACGAGAGATTCTCAGAGCAAAGCAGAACAACAATCCAATCAGGAGACTCTACTTTCTCCTCTTCCACTGTCTTTTCAGTTGAATCCAGTTCTTACGTTTTCTAACTCGAGAAACCTCAATGATGTCCCTAGACTCTTATCCTATATATTCTCAATTTCACGACAGAACAAAAACTCTTGTCAATAGAGTTCCTAGCATTCTATACTTTTTTTAATTGGGTGGTGTGTCGCTATCCGTTTATATACATTAGTGGCTAATTTGAGGTTTCTACTTCCAAATTTGAATACATAATCGAAATTTCCTTCTGAAACTCATTGGTCCATGGAAAATCCAGAGAGGCCTTGACCATTGGAAGCTTTAGTGCTAAGTTACTTCTCCGAAATGGCTCCTTTTGTGGGCCTTTACAAACGGTGATTGACTAGTTTAACATGTATATAATGAGGAAAACCCCAGTGTCAAAACTTGGAATTTACGTTTGAAGGCTTTAGATTCCAACACTAAAAAAATATGGAATGAGATTTAATTATTTAAATAACATTGGGACCCAATTGACATGGTTATAAAATTCACGCAACATGGTGAGTGAGTTGAAACAAATAAAAAAAAAAATTGACTTGATTCGGATTAACCCATGATACGGTCAAAATCTATTAATATTTTTTTTTAAAATATTTTTTTGATTAAAAAAAAAAGGAAAAGGAGAAAGAACATGAAGAAGAAGTTTTGACGGACATGCGCGTGCTAATCCCGCCCAGCATCATCATAATATTGCGAAGTTGTAGTCTAAATTGAGGACATGGGTACTTTTACAGTACCAATACAAACTCTTATTCCACCTTATTGTACGATTGTGGAAAGTAGATTGTAATTTCTAAGAACATGGATCACCCATCAGAAACATGCAAGACGATATGCGTGATCATCATGCAGTCATATGCTGTTTGCAGACGTGAAATTCATGTGCTGGATCTGATTATGGTTTGACTATGCATATAAACTTTTGCCTTGATCAGGGTACATATAATTATTCGAAATAGGCCTTTTCCGTTTCCGAACTTTCCTGCAAAATCATCAAATTAATGCCTCTGTTCCTGATCGATTCTTGTGTTCACACATTGTGAAGCACAGAAAGAAAGAGAGGTTTTAGCTGTCCCTCAGCTACCTTGTTTAAGGCAATGGACCGCAGCTAATTACATTACACATCAAAATTCTTGAATTCATACATGCAGAATTGACACGCACCCATTCGGCTTCTATAGGGACAAGAAATTGCCCGAGGAAAAGTGACCCTACAAAATGTAAAGAGACAATTAAACACTTCACTAATTCTTCCTAGTCTTTGATGATGAATACTGACTGCAGTACTGCAGGCATATAGTCAAGTTTTTGCTTCACTTGAACTGGGACAGCTTGAGCTAACCTGACCAAAAATCTGGAGGGATTATTAAAGTAGTCAATCTGACGAGTTGCGGTAGGCATCAGCAAACTCAGAAACATTCTGTTAGTCACGTTTAATACTATCATTTCTAGACTAACGCAACATTTGTTTATACCAGAAAGCTCTACTGCGAAGGTGGACTTTGTGCATATTGTGTTTGACAACAGTGTGATGCGCCCAGCCCAGTTTGTGCTCTGCATCACATCCATGGAAAATTAATGAAACGTAGAAATTTCAAGGTCAAAGCGAGATTAATGCGGCATATTAAACCTGTCTACATTTTGTGTGTGTACTGTGTAGCCAGTCCTGAGAGGGCATCAACAGTGAAGCCCCTCCGTTGGTGGAAAACAAACGATATCATTAATACTTTCCTGTAGTTAGAACATCAACTGATTTGATGTCGTTAACAGCTTCAGAAAGGGCACCAAGATTTCAGGCCTCGTATCAAAGTGTTGTAGAATTCAATGGCAAGGCCCTTCGCGCCTCATCTAGAACTTCCGAGAAGAAATGCTATGATCAGAGCAAAATATTCAAACAAGCTATATCTAACACACGTTAGCTCATAAATTCAATAACTTGTTGATTGTAAGTAGCGGGCAAGCCTTGCTGTAAAACGCAATGGGATATGAGATACCTAAATTCCTAGGTCGCTTAAAGTCCAATCATTTGACTGCCTCTGCCTGCCATTAACAGAGCTTGTTTAATCCTACGAGTCTCATCAACAATTGGCTCTTCCATTTCAAGGATTTTTCTCTCTCTTTTTTTAATATTATATTATGAAAATACTTCTAGACATGATACACATCACAGCCACGTCAAACCACGAGAAAAAGTTTGCTAACTCGAGGTTTGTTTTAATTGATCGTATTTTTACCATATAAATAATAGAATTCAAATTAAGAATGTTTATATATATATATATATAAACTCGCTAACTCGGGTACTTAATTGATAACACACTTATAAATAAATTAAAAAATACAGATAAAATTTAAACTATGAATAGAATACCATCTAATCATTAGTCATAGCCACGTCATTAACAAGAAGACTTTTTAATAATATTACATAGAAAAAATATATCCTATTAATGTACACCCGATTAGTAAATATATCATCAGATTTGCCAATCGATTTTTTTTTAAAAAAAAATTGGCCCATTAGTTCTATGCTTTGGTGTTCTTAAAAACAATATTTCATAAATTCCATATTGGAATAGGTTAAAATAAATTTATATTTGATCCATTAATTTAGCATAAGAGGGAATAAATAATTCATGAACTTTGTGTATCAAATCCATCTAATGGCATTAAAAAAAGGAATGGATTCAGAATTTCAGATCAAAATCTACCTCATTAAACCTTGATATTAATGTTATTTATCTTAATATATGATATCATGATAAATCATTCAGATAATTTTATTCATGGTTATAAAATTCAACTTGGAAGTAGATCCGAAGCAAGGACCGGTCATAGGTCAAAATAGGTTAATTCGAGTTAATAAAAAAATTTAAAATAATATTATTTTTAAAAAAATTAATTAATATTTTTACTAAGTCAATTCCAATTCCAAATTAATTTTTTATACAGCCAGCTTAAGCTATGGATGGGTCTGTCGAATCCCGAATCCGAACGGTGTTCTCAATCATAAGATTAAAAGCTTGTTGGAGGCTCATGTTTAAGGTTTGAGGAAACTAATAAAGGCCCAATTCCAAATATCAATATCCACGGACTCGATGTGGCCGTATTAACTAGAGAACTTAGCCCATCACAGCCTATTGGGCTACCCCTCGAAATTTCAACCCAAAACGTCGCAGATTCCACACAAAAACAAGGAAGGGGCTACACGGCCATCTAAGTGAAGGCCGTTTGCCAGTGATAAAATCACTCAAAACAGCTACCAATATCAAAACCTCCTGCTTGGCCGCTGAGAAAGTTAAGAGAGAAAATGAGCGGACCTTCAAAGAAAGTAGTGGATGTGGCATTTAAAGCATCGAAAACCGTTGATTGGGATGGGATGGCGAAGCTTTTAGTCTCCGATGAGGCTCGCAAAGAGTTCGCTACTCTTCGTCGCGCTTTCAACGAAGTTAACGCCCAACTCGGGACCAAGTTCAGCCAGGTCTCCCCTCTCTATCTTCTTAGATCTCTCCTTTTTTTTCTGGATTTATTGTTTTTTTTTTTAATCTTGGCATTTCTAGATATATAATTTTTGTTAACTGTATTAGATCTGTTTGCATATGATTAATTTAATTATGTATTTAGGGGTTTTGTAATTTTTTTGAATCATTTTTTTATGGTGGATTGGTGATTTTTAATTTTATTTGTGTTTTTGCGTTTTGATAAGGGATTTGGCTTGGATTTACGAGATGGGTCTGTTTTGTATTGAAATTACACGGTTCCCTGAAAAATTAAAATGGGAAATTAGTGATTGGTCTGTACTGGCACTGTATGATTGTATGAGGACATTATATTATTGAGTTGGTAGGAAAGTTAAAATATATGGAATTATTTGTGCTAATTCACGCTGCATTTCACTCTATTCTGAATACGTAGAGTGAGATACATGCTCGTCTTTTAGGAGTGGCATTGTATTTCTGAAAGCAGCCCTGTGAAAGTCGAGTCTATTGTTTTTACTAGTGGTTTATAGCTTTATAGTTACTTCTGCTTGTGATTGCAAGTATTATTTTATGAGTGTTAGTTGTTTTGTTGTGCAGGAACCCGAACCCATAGACTGGGAATCTTACAGAAAAGGAATTGGCTCTCGCTTGGTGGACATGTACAAACAGGCATATGAAAGTATGTTTCATTGTTCATTCACAAATGTAACCCTCGTGTCTTTAGGTTACCTGATTCACTTTAAGTTGTTACTGCTGCCTTGTGCTGCTTGATACTTGTTTACTTGATTTGATTTTGTTACTTGCTGGTGTCAGTGATGTTGCTGGCAGTTAACTATTCAAGTTTTACAGCTCCATCTTGGATAAATAATTAACTTGGGATATATTGTTGATGCAAAATGATTTATATTTGCTAGCAATTATCTGCTATAGGTTGATTAAAATACTCCTTTAGATGATTGGATGTTTATGGAACTGCATTTATGACTTACCCAGATATATTTCTCAACTATGTGGAAACTGGAAAACTTTGACCTTTGATTCTATGCTGGATACCAGCCAAGTTTTTTGGACTTTTAAGAGCTAGTGCCATATCTATCTCTTCATGATTTCAACAGTGCAGGAAGACATTTTCCCCCTGCTCTAGGCTTCACTGTTCTAATTGCTCGTTAATAATTGATCTTGAGGAACACTTAATGGATAGGCTTCCCTGCCATCAGGGTCTAAAACAATTTTTCCGAAGTTGAATTTCAGCTTAATGGGTAGGCTTCCCTTCCATCAGGGCTAAAACAATTTTTCCAAAGTTGAATTTCAGCTTAACATCTATGAATGACAGGTTAGCTCTTTATTTGATCTTCTCATGTAATTTCATATTTAGAAGTTTCTTTAGATGATATGCTGAAAGCTATCCAATGTAGAGTTACCATTCTTCCCCGTACAAGCTATTTTGAAAACTCATCTACTTTTTTCTGAATTTGCTTATGATTCCATCCAATGATGGCTGAAATTCCTTATTGATATGCTTGCAGGCTCCTTTAGATGCCCATGTTAGTCTCCTGTGTTCCAAAAGTTCTTTTGCTTTCTGTTTGTTTATTCCTTTTGAAATTCAAGTGCTTTGTTTTGGTTCTATGCTTCACGCACTGACTTGGAGGTCTTTTTTGTTTGCTATGTGTCGTATACCATTTTGAAGTTGATTCCTTAATTTTTGTTAGGTTGTCCCTTGTTTAATACCAACTTCTTTCCCCAGTATGTATTTTCCCAGTGCATGACATGATGCTTAGACTTATACTTTAGATTCCGCACAGCACATCTTAGTTCTTCGAGTTTGTGTGAACTGTTTTGGTCCTACAATGGAGTGTGTTGACCTGTGCTTTGTTTGCTTTAGGTTTGGTCCATACTGTGTTTAGTATGGCCTCTTTGGGCTAATTAGGGTGTTGTTCCCCATTTTCAATTTAAAGTTTAAATTAAGTGTACCTAGAATCATAGCTCTGCTATCTTATTGGATCTTATCGACAGGAATATAATCTGTTTTTTCATTCCTTTTAACTTTTGGTTACTAAAATGGAGCCATTGTCTATTAGAGCATTGATTTGAGCCAATTATCTGTATTCTTTTGCAGGCGTAGAGATCCCTAAGTTTGAAGACAAAACGACTCCAGAATACAAGCCTAAATTTGATCAATTGGTGCGAGCCAAAAGTGCAATTCTGATTTTTATACTGGTTCTTAAAACTTGCCTCTTGCTGCCGCCCTTCCCTCCCTCCCTCTCATAGCATGTATTTTCATTTGGTTTGCAGTTGGTGGATTTGAAAGAAGCAGAGCAACAATCCCTGAAGGAGTCTGAGCGCTTGGATAAAGAAATTGCTGATGTTCAAGAATTGAAGGTAAATGGAAATGGATACTTTTATCTTTTAGTTTTATTCGTGCCCAGTTTATGATTTCTAACATCCAGTCATTAATCTGAGCAGAAAAAAATCAGCACCATGACTGCAGAAGAGTACTTCGAGAAGCATCCTGAGCTGAAGAAAAAGTTTGATGATGAAATCCGTAATGACTATTGGGGTTATTGATCACATTAGCTGATTTTGGCCTCAAGCCTCAGCAACCCTGAAACTCTGAACTTGTGGTGTTTTCCTTTTTCCTTTTTTAATAATAATTACTACGAGGTGGCTCCATGTTTGTAGAATTGGACCTTCAACAGCGACCATGTCAAATGCTAAACTTCATTTGGACAGGCCGGTTGGGATTTACAAGGCGATGCGCTTATTCTGATCAGCATCAATTGTCATTGTTCTCTCCTTTTTCCCATTTTGACTGTTTATGATGCAAATAATGCAGGCTTTTTAACATTCAAAACATCCATTTATGATGCTCAACTTGATTTTGAAGGTAATGTTCGTTCATTGTTGAGACCAAGACTTTTGTTTTACCAACTCTGGTGGAAATAAGAGAACTCCTGGTAGGTGATACTGTGGTAAGAGTTTAGGATTAAAAGGTTTGCTTTTCTTATAGTTTCAGGTTCGAGTCATGTGGTTGTTAATATAATGATCATTGGAGATTTATATGGTCGTTAATTTCAGGGCCTATAGGATTAGTTAAGGTACATACAAGCTGACCTAACATCCATGTTAAAAAAAAAAAAAAACTCCCATGTAGCCACGATGGTGACAATTTTAGGTAGCTTTCACAGGGGTTGCTTGCCTTTTCCTTTTCTTTTCCAACTAAATTTGTGACTCATTTCCTGCATGGCAGCCTATGACCCAGTTTCAGTTTCCTGCATGGCAGCCTAAACTAACTTCATTGATGATTGGTGGTGGTGTCCGAATTTCTAATGATGTAAATTATTCGGAGACTCTGAAGATCATATAATTTTTTTTTTCAGAAGCGTCATCATCTAACATAACCAAAGATACAATTAAGGCTCGTTTCTCAAGGCTCCTCAAAGATACAATAAGGCTCTAGATAGATACAATTCAGGCTCTTCGAAGTTTCCCCAGACGTGTTAGACGATGATTAAATTTGTTCCTTTGCCTTTTGCTAGTATATCATTGGTTAATTTAGTTGGGCTGCTCGTGAATATTCTTGGCTTTTTATGATCTCCGATTTCTAGTTTTTATTTTTGAACTCGCATGAATATTTTAGGCCTTTCTTCATTGTGGTTCATGTAATGGTCTGAGTGACATTATTCCCCCTCTCCGTGTTGTCACAGCAACTCCACGATGCAAGCATGAATTTGATGCAGCGTTGGGCACGGTAACTCCTAATGGTCTGTGCTTTTCATATGTTAGCTACAAGTGGATGCTGGCTGGAGATAAGGATATTGCAAATGCACAATTATTCAACCTGGTGACTCGTCGAATGCAGTAAGATTCAGATTAATGAAAGAACAAAATAACTGCACAAAAAATGTACAATAAAAAATTTTGGGAACAAAATACAAGATCACTGCAAAAACAGATCAACTGCTATTCTTGCCAAAACTTGAAAATTCTTTAACAAGAGACCCTGAAAAGGAAAGCAAAAAGGGCTTGTCGACAGATAAAATTTGATGCATCTGTTGCTGAGAACTCAGAAAAAGAAAAACATCTTCCACCAGCATTCACAAATCTAAAACTGGAGGCTGTGGTTGATAGGGTTCTTGCTTCAGAAAGGCTGTTATAAATATCTACCCAGAACTACTCAACTTTTGTGGCCTCCTCGTTTTTGTCCATGGCCTTCCTTGCTAGCTCATAGCCTGCAAAGTTCATGGCACCCAAGGGAGCAATCCAGAAAAACCTCGGCACTGCTCCTTTGAATAAGCCAAGGGGCCCCTCATGTCGGAGTATAGAGAAAGCTATCAATGACATTGATACAGTTCTTCCTGGTGGAGCTGTCATCATTCTAGTTTTCAGTACATCAAAAGGGGTAGTGATAACAGCAGTTAGGCCTCCAGATAAAGCCCCAACAGCAATTGTTTCCCAGGGTTCCAGCTCCCGCCTTAAAAGTTGTTGAGCAACCTTGAAGAATCAAATCAATTACACATTATACAGAAAACAACAAATTAAAAAAAAATTGCAAAAGAAAAAAATTATGTTTTGATAGAAAAATAAGCTCAAATGCATCTAGCGGGGGGCCAAGATCAAGCAAAGCTTAAACAAACAGTTTATTCATCTGTTGGCATGTTTTGAACAATTTATTGCAGTGGTTATTTTCCCCTTCCGTACTTTTTAGTCATAACTTCATTCCTTCGTACAACTCTTTTAAAGAAACAACCAATTCCTGGCATTACAATTGTACAAAACCTGACATAAATGTTATTAATACGAATCATCTTGAAAATAAAATTCATTTCAAGAAATTAAGCTAAAAACACCAAGCCTCCATGGAATTAAATATTGCAATCGATAATGCCCTTCTATTGTAATAATTTTTTTGCCTAATTTGGTGGACTACAGGAAGAAAAATATCACTCTCTGGTTGACATGCACATAGAATGCAAAACTGCACCTTCAAAATTTTACAAAAGCAAAGGGGATATAAATATTTAAGCACGAAAACCTGCTTACCTTCTTGGATTCACCATATAGACACATGCCAGCAACATAAAATGGAACCTCACGGAGAAGAGTGGCACCAGTCCCACGAAAGAACCCATTTAGGCCATCTTGCTGCCATGTACCAACAATAGCCTGTCCTACATTGTCAAAAAGGCCAGCCTGCAAACGCTGCTTCAATACCTCACAAGGGATCCGCACTGCTGTCCCCAAAACTGTGCTGCATAATGATGCTACAGATTGAACCTGTATAGCACCCCAAAGCAGGTTAACAGTTTTTTTTTAGATTAGAGTTGGAATAGTTGTTTCAGAATAACATTTCCTAGTAAAACTGGGGGTATAGGCCTTATCATATTCATTTTATGCGCCACCTGTCCAGTCATCTTCTTTAGCATAGGAACAACTTTCGAGTTTGATATGATAGCAAAGATTGCAAGACAAAAAAATAGCCTAGTCAATAACTAAAGTATACTTTTATAAGCTGCACTGATATATCCATCTTCTTTCAAAGGAGCGGACTTGCAATGATTAATGAACAAGATGCATGAATTAAACACACAGATTTTAGCAGCCTACATAGATTTAATGGAAAGAACCACTAGGAGAGAGAGAGCAGCAACTGAATTGTTTTAATCAGTTGAAATAACAGCAATACAAGAAGTGGTAAAAACTATATTGTTGAAGGTCTCATGCTTAAGCAGAAGCCAGCAATATTGCCATTCCCTGCAATAAGGAAATGGCTGCTCAAAATTATTACTGCCACTTCAAACTCTTCGCTTATAAGCACTGTTCATGAGATTCGGAAAGACCAGGATGTAAAAGATTCAGTGCTTGAAAATCGAAAAAAAATTAACTCTAGTGGCATAATAATAAGCATCACCTGGATATCTGGGAGTGTTGGGGCAACATTTATTAGCACAAGTTTGGTAGCTTCAAATATCCCAGTTCGCAAGCCGTGGCTGAAATGTCAATAGAGAAAGGTGAGCTAGTAGGCAAGTAGTTGCTACTCATCAAAAGTCTGGAAGAGAAAAAATAATAATAACCTTGTAAACTGTCCCCAAATTGCAGGAATTGAACCCCTATACAATCCTCGAACTCCAACTTGTGGAAGCTTTGAAATTATTTCTGGGAAGGCCAATGTTGAAGCTTGCACCCGAGTCTAAGAGAATATCAACACAACAGATCATGAAAACAATCATGAGAAGACCTAACATCAGCAATAATGGAAAACCACAGATATATATATATATATATATATATATATATATATATATATAAGGATGAACAAAAGCAAATTAAGATTATATTGCTCAATTTAACGTTGCATCTATATGCTACAATACTTAGTTGTCTGAATTATATTATCTGAAGTCCTCTTTTTTTCACCTTTTGAAAGTCTAATACAAGGCTATTATAAGTAAAAGACGAGATACTGACAGAAAGCAGATGCTAACTTAAGTGGAAAAGCTATGTAGTATTTAATCATGAATATCCCCCTAAATTACCAATAGTCAATGTTTCTATAATTGGTCAAATGTTTCTAGTTGCATTAGAGACAAAAAAAGTGCACAAAATTACACTGAATAGTTTACCTTTATTGTATCAACAGGGTGCATAAGAGAACAAGAGAGTGCACATGAAAGACCCCCGGCCAATGCAGATCGTAAAACGCTTCCAGCAGGTATTTCCACGGGTGGGGCAACAGCAACAACAGTTGCTGCTTCAAACCATATATTCCTGTATGTATTAGGAGGAGAAGCCAACATCAGTTAGACATAATCCAGTAAATTACACAATTTCATTCTGATCAAATGGAGGTAAGCCTACAGTAAATGATGTAAATGAGCTTGCCCAAAATTTATGTAATAGCTCTGAATAAAAGAGCACAAACATCTTACCTGGGATCATCTTGAAGTCGATCAGAAGGCAACAAAAGCATAAAATTACGAAAATGCCCATAAGAAATAGATTCTTCTGTATCAGCATTCAGAAATCGCATCATAGCAACAGCATTGTCTTCATTCACTGGAAGTCCAGAATTTTTTAGTGATGCCAATATTTCACTCTTTTGCAGGGTCCCAGACTTGCTTAAACACAGAGAAGTGTAAGCACGCAGAATTGTTGGTTCCTTCTGTTCCATCAAGGACAAAAATTGTTTCCACCCAAATGATTTTGAGAACAAGTGACTTCTAGCACGCTGCATGAATTCCCGGGCATATCTCTGGGGCAGTTTTCTCTTTCTCAATGCGATTTCAAGATCTTCCAAATTCACTTGACCATCACCATCTCTGTCAAGTTCCTCAAAGAATCTTCTTCCTATAAGAATGTGAGGGTGCAAATAAGAGCAACATTTCGGATGAAAGATACAGAAGGATTGGTATAATTAGAAATCCATTTGAAGGTAAGCAATTCTCTTTTTTGCCTATCTTTCTACCCTATCTGGAGGGTAAAAAAATAACAGTTGCATCTACTAACTGTTCTGTTTGTCAAACAAGATCTCCTTTTCCAGTGAAGCACATTCCATAAGCACAAATGAATATATCAGCTCCATTCAGCTGATATTGTGTAAACTTTGAAATAAACAAATACGTGCTCCTCATCTAAAAGGCCACAACACTAGCAAACTGTATGCTCAGCAATATTTCATACACACATATTTCATTTTCCATTGAAACAAGCAGGAATAGAACATAAAACCAATACAGGATTGATTCCCTAAGGAGATGAAAAACCATCCCTAAGGAGATGAAAAACCATACCTTCAGCCTCTGTGTATCTAAAGAAATCCTGGACAGAGAATAGCTTTTTCTTGTCAGGATAGTCTTTAGAAGATCGACCAAGTTGTGGCACAAGCTCAATTAGCTCCGTCAATGAAACAGTAGATAATGTGGATCTCAAACGCTCTACATTTGATAGCGGAATGCTCAGTAACCCACTTGCTAGATTCTGTGGTGAACTACTCCCTGTGTCCTCAGCGCTGTTGGTAGGTGCACTACTTGCACCATCATCACCCTCTTCATTAACTGAAGAGGATACTCCAACTATACTTGATGGCACACCACCCACTCTCGCAAAACTCAAATTTCCCAAAACCCCATCTACATACACCTTTTGACCTTCCCAGATACTTATGATTGCCCTCAAATGATCAAACTGGGAGTATGCTGGAGGTGAGGTTGAACAATCATTTTCACAACCCTTGATATCTCTTTCCTGTAAACCCAGATCAAACTTCTGTAGATTCTGAGCCAATTGGTCAAATAGAAACCCTATAAAGCATTCGAGGGACACATGTTTCCCCTCCTTACCCTTCTCACTCACATTCTGGTACCCTTTAAAAGATTGACCCTTTGATTTCCTTTGCTTCATTTCACCCGAAACCATAGCTTTCGACCCATTTTTGGACGAGTGCAAATACTCTTTATCCTCGTCACCTACTTTCTGAAACCGTTTCTTGTTCATCTTAAATGGACCAGGAAATGCCTGAACCAAACCATTAACCAACAAAGACAAAGTCATGGCAAACCGCAAACAATTTACACAAGACCCGTCTCCATTACTCATTTCCTTCTCTTTCAAGACTTTCTTCGGAAGCCCAGCCTTATTATCACCTCCATTTCTATGCCCACCTTCCAAATTCATAGAAAACATCCCCAACAAACTCCTAATAGGGAACTTAATAGATAAAAATCCTTTCTTTTTCTCTTCATTAACCACACCCTGCCTATTCTCACTATTTCCAAGACTAACACTCTTATTTTCCACAGTAAAGATAGAAACTTTCCTGCTATTATCAGTAACTAGATCATGGGTTGCCTTATCATCATTCTTTGAAACCCCCCAACAAGTTTCAAGATCTTTAGCAGCTTTCCGAATCCCGAGTTCAAGTGGTGAAAGTGCATCTTTGACCACTTGAATTGAATTCATAAAAGACTCCATTGGATCATTTGTAGACAACATTACTCCAAAATCACAACACCCAAATTACAAAAATTCAATATTTTTACTCTCCCAGTTCTTATATGCGCCTTACCGATTTCAAATCTCAACAACAATTCTGATAAAAACAGTAGAAATAAAATTGAACCAAGAAAAGCACATAATTGAATAAAACGGAAGAACTAGGCGCGGTAAATGTACAGTGAACTGGACCAGATTGCTGCGAGATCCATTGAAAAGGTCTTAAAGGTTATCTGAATCTGAGACTGCAAGGGCCCAGGTATACGGACAGGTAAACGGCAGTGTTGTGCCCATTTTTGCATTTTCTTCGCTTTCTTGATAAACAAAGGTTGGAAATGAGAGGGGGGTTTTTATATACAGTGAAAGTTCAGTTTTTTTTGTGAGAGAAAAATAAACTGTGGAAATTTTTTTGGACTTTTAGAGATAATAAAGTGCCAGAAAAGATTCGTGGATTTATTTCTTAAAAGAAATAGAAAGAATTCGGTGGCGGAGGAAGAAGAGGAAGAGTAGGCCTCTGGTTTGGTTTTTTTATTATAATTATTGTTGTTTTTTGTTCCGATTTTTGTGAATTAAAGTGAAGAGGAAATTACCACTGCTGTATTTGTTTGTTTTTCTATTTGTTTCTTTGGACAATGAAAGATCGAAAAATGCATAGAAGCTGACGTGAGAACCAAGTAGGCGGAACTTGGATCTTGGGTTCTGAGATGGTAAATTTAAAGTTTGTTTGGTATAATTGTTTTTTTAATTTAAAATATATTAAAATAATATTTTTTAAAATTTATTTTTAATAGAAGCATATTAAAATAATTTAAAAATATATAAAAAATAATCTAACACAAAGAAAAAATAAAAAAATTATTTTTTTCAAAAATACTTTCAAAACACAAAACAAACAAGCTTTTAAAAATTATTTTAATTGCAGTGTAACTTGTATTTTATAATTTTTTTAAATTATTAAAATTAATTTTTTATGTTTCTAGATTGTTTGTTAAAAATAATTTTTTAAAAAAATATATTATTTTAATATATTTTTGAAATAAAAATATTTTAAAAAATAATTATTATTACATTTTCAAACACCCTGAATATATTTTTATTGAATATTAATCTATTTTTTGATGCGTTTTATAAAAAAATCAAATTAATATATCTTTTTAATTTTTAATTTTAATATAATAATATTAAAAAAAAACATTTTAATATATTTTAAATAAAAAAATATTTTATACTATAATATCAATCAAACGCTTAACGTGCTACTCTGCTGCTAGTCCGATGCCTGTCCACCATTCACAGACTTTTGTGCATGAGGCAAGTTATCTATTTTTATGTTGATGAATATTTAAAATATACAAGGAGTAATTGCTAAATTGCCGAAAAAGATTCAGATCATATGTATTTTTTTTAATTATTATTATTATTATTATTATTTTTGCATTGCTCTCTCCCGTAAACCATATATAATTTAATTCGAAACGCACTGTGCTGCGCTGGGGACGCAGCTTGTAGAGTGAAAATGTTTTTTTTACGACCAAGTAATGTTGCATTTAGTTGCTTTTTCAAAAAAAATTTCTAAAAAAGATGTAATTAATGATATTCTTAAATTAACTAAGAACTTGCATGTCACGAGGCTTGATTTACACTTGGGATCATAATCAGATAATCCATCTCATAAAAGCATTGAAAATTTGCAATGACACTTGATATTTCGTGTAATAAAAAAAAGTTGCCTTTCATACAAGAATGACAGAGAATTTTTTTTTTAAAAAAAAAAAAAGTAGAAAGACAGGCGGAAAAAAAAAAACTAACAGAAAGGCAGAGAGAAGCAAAAAAAAAAAGAATTATGAAATTAAAAAATTCAATAAAAAGACTGAATTTAATGAAATCTTATTTTTCAAATTTATTTGAGTGTTAAAAACTGAATTTCATAATAGAATTTGATATGTAAAAAGACTACAAAAGTAAATTAGATGTTAACATGCACCTTTTATTTATAATTCATAAAAAGAGATATTTAAATATTAAAACTAATATTTTTAAAATATCCATCAAACATAAAATGAAGGTAACAAGGATAACATAAAAAACAAAATAAATTAAATTTTATCTATTTTAAATATATAAATTTAATTTATTTATTAATTAAATTCAGATCAAATATCACGATTAAATTTAATTATAATAAAAAATTAGTTTCAGGTAACCTAACAGAACGTTGATAGTTACCGAACACCGTAAAAGTTTTTAAAGCTCGTGTCTGAATGGTAACTTCAAAGAAGATCGTTGATTGAGAGATGAACGGAAAAGCGTGTGTGAGTGTGTAATTTTTATTTTTTCTTTAATAATGACTTAACAGTTAGCATGAATTACAACCTTTTCTTTTTGCTTACTCGGTGGCACATTCCTTGAAGCTATTAGTACACGACAGAACTGCATAATAAGATAGTTTGAAAAACAGATGGAACTTCTGTTTTTTATTAACAGATTTTGGTGTTTTTTCTTGTTTATTATATCCTCTTTTCCTGAGACTTGCTGGTGTGCTTTCTTGTTGGTCCTTTTCTACATCAATTACTTTTTCATGCAGTTTGCGGACGACCTTGTGTGTTTGTTTCAAGAGTGCGGTTGTGGCTTGTGGGGTTGTATATGCTGCAGCTCGTAGATTCCAAGTACCTCTTCCTGAAAATTCACCATGGTGGAAAGCATTCGATGCAGAGAAATATGGGATTGATGAAGTTTGTAAGTTTTGGCTCATCTGTATAGCCTTCCTAAGGCACAGTATGTATCAGTCTGCAAGGATGGAGATTTTTCTTCTTCTTACAAGTCGTCAGATTCACAACTGCAGCCAGTTCCAAAGGTGGGTCACCTTTTCTTTTACTTCATTTGTTTCTAAATTCGAATTTTGAAATTTTTTGTTTCTTACAATGTCTGCAATTGTCATCCTGTCATCAAAGGCTGTTGTTTTCAGGATGGAGCGTGGTGGATTGCCTAATGATGGAGAAAGTATTGCTGTTGTTTTCAGAAAATAAAGCAACCTCGTGTAGTGATCAGAAAAGGGATGAGAACTGCAAACATTGTAGATATTTTCTGCAAATTCATCAGAGACAGGGATGCTTCATCATATAAACCAAATAACTGAAATACGAACTTCCATGGAGTGGCCTCCCTGCTAATAATGATTCAATTGAAGCAAAGGCAGCTCCAAGTGGGAGTGTTGAATCTGGTGGATCCAAGGACCTAACAAAGGTTGCCTCAGAAATGCTAAAGGAACATAAGAAGAGTGATTATAAATCCAAAGCCCCCTGAGGTAGAGGCAAGAGAGGAGCTCGTTCCAAGATCGAGGTCTCATGAGCACAGAATTACTGAAGCAAGCGGTGACAGGATCAGGGAGAGAGACAGGGACAGTGAGAGGGGGGGGGAGAGGGATAGGGATAGGATAGAGGCCCAGGATCACGATAGGGGCAGAGATTCTGTCGGGGAAAGAGAGCGAGATGAAATTGAAAGAGACAGGGATAGAGCTAAGGATCGAGGTCATCCTCGTTCAAAGGATAGAGGAAGAGAATCAGGTTAGCTCCGAAGTTCCTTTTTTTCCAAATGATACACTAAATTTGGAGGTTAGCTCAAACAACTTTGGAATTTAGAAACTTTAAGTGCTCTCGGAACACATTTCTAATAATATATGATCTTCTAATCTGAATGCAGGGCACTCGGAGAAATCAAGGCATCATTCATCACACGGTGCGTCTTTTAACTTTCCTTCCGAGGTTCATCTTTTTTCTTTCGTGCACGTGTGTGGCAGTCCTCTTATCAGCGACTATTTTGCATTTTTAGATCCTTGTTACCACAGTTTCTCCTATTCATCAAGAGATCGAGAAGGATCGATATGGGCATTAGTCATATGCTTGAACTGCCCGTTGGCTTGTGCATGCATGCATTTCCTATCACTTCCAACTCCCGAGAGATATATGTACCAGCACGGACTACAAAGACACTACCTGTATATATTAACATGGTTGTTTTACATATTTCGTCTGCGTTCCTTTGTGAGGAGGGAAGGAAGAAGAAGAAACATCATGTTAGGACAGGAACAAAAATTAAAAAACACCGAGTTCCATTTTGCTAGTTCCCTCAACACTATCCGCTCTGCACTTGAAACTGGGCCTTTCTGTGCAAATCTTTTTTAACCCTTTCTTGTAAGTTATAAGGTGATCACGTCATGGTGGTTTGGCTAACCACACCATTTGAAGAGGAGGGGATGCTGGTGCTGGTGCTGGTGCTGGGCTGCTCTCTTGAACTTGCTTCTACAGGTATATTAAATTGGAGGAGAATAGCATGACATGTGATGCCATCAATGCAACCACAAAAAACATGCCGCTGTATTAAATTCGGTGTCTGCCGGGATCTCGAAAAGATAACACTTGTTTCCAGAGAAGGTGTTATCTCTATCCATTTCTTGGGTCTTTGTCATGTAGATAATAGTGTTTTTTATTTAAAAATATATTAAAATAATATTTTTTTATATTTTTAAAATTATTTTTAAAATCAATGTTTTAAAATAATAATAAAAATTAAATATTAAAAAAAAAAAAAGGATATTCGTTACGTGGATTAGGCAGAGAATAACTATGATGAATGCGTTTGCCACAAGTTAAGAAAGATCTTATACCTTTACCCTCTACACGAATGAGCAAGATGGGACCTTTTAAAAAAATGTTAGTAACTCGGCTGCTGGTGCAAAGGTATATTTAAAAATACAAACATATATTTTTTAACAATTTTAGAATAAATTTCTATATCTCCAAAATAAAAAATATATAAACGTTTTTTCTTTATTTTCATTATTTCCATCTCATTTATTTTAAAAGGGTAATCAAAATAGTAATCAAATTCTGTCCTAAAATAAATAGACAATAAACAAATTAAATGTACAAAATAAGCAAGGGCCTGGTGAATGGCCGGTAAGCCGATCTGTAAAATAATCTCAATGTCGTTTTCCGGCTACCATCAACCAAAAACAATCTTCTTTTCAAGTTGCATCCTTCTATTTCTCACCAATTTTTTTATTTTAATTAAAAAGAGGTAATTAAGTGATCTCCAGCTTGCATGGATCAAGAGGATCCTAC
>Ga0325405_1001955_pt1 | contig 21216 bp, 14 predicted proteins | sample PopdelMetagenome_21_FD_205663 | JGI IMG/M metagenome (GOLD analysis project Ga0325405, IMG submission 205663) | Populus deltoides microbial communities from Bellville, Georgia, United States - Xylem-Control-R2 | ecosystem: Host-associated > Plants > Phyllosphere > Stem > Wood/Secondary xylem...
TTGGCATAGTTCTGATGTTTTGAGTGCTTCAATGGATTTTCATGATAAAAAATAATTGTTGAGGATATGTTCAGGAGATCATGACCAGCAACTGATATATTGGTAATATTAGAGCAGGAAATCGCTTATAACTTTCAGCATCTTATACCTCCTGCTCAAACAATCACCTCACTTTTAATCTCAGAGTGGGATAAGAAAATGAGCTGGTCTGGACGGGGCTGGTCATGTCATCTTCTGCCTCCTCGTGTTGAATTTCATTATCAACTTACTTTCTCGCAATCATGCTCCGATGATGAAAGCTCTGCTTTACTCAAACTTAAGGATGGTTGCTTGGAAGGCTGGAACAGATTGCTGTTCGTGGGATGGAGTCTCATGTCATGGAGTCACAGGTCATGTTATAGCTCTTGGCATTAGTTGCCGTGGTCTTAGAGACAACCTCAATCCCACTCTTCCAACTTTCAGACCTTCGGAGACTAAATCTTGCTTTCAATTATCTTAACCTTTCAAACACATGGTTCTTAGGTCAAGTCCCATATAAAATCTCTCACTTGTACAAATTGATCTCTCTCGATCTATCTTTTAATGGACCATTGACACTAGAAGGCCCAGCTATGAAAATGATTGTCCAAAACCTTGCTCTAGTAAGAGAGATTTTCCTTGATTATATAAATGCCTTCAGTTGATCTTGGTTCTTTGATGAACCTTTCTTCTTTAACTTCCAATTTGCTTCAACAACCATTTCCAACTCCTTCGCAATCTATGTATTCTTTTAATAGCAAACAATAAACTGACTGGAGAAATCCCACCTTGGATTTGCAGTATCACCACCTTCCAGATCATTAACTTATCTAATAATAGTTTGAGTGGCAACATTCCACAGTGCTTGGGGAGCTTTTAGTACTGAACTATCCGTGTTGAATTTGGGGATGAACAACTTCCATGGCACCATTCCTGAAACATTTACAGAGGCAAATAAAATAAGAAGTCTTGACTTGAATGCCAATGAGTTAGAAGGATCATTACCACGATCCTTAGTTAATTGCAAAATGTTGGAAGTCCTCGATCTAGGAAACAATTACATACATGCCCAATTGGCTGCAAACTCTTCCTAGGCTGCAGGTTCTGGTGCTTCGCTCTAACGGACTCCATGGTTCCATAGATAATCCCATTGTGATATCTCCTTTCTCTAGTCTGAGAATCATTGATCTCTCACATAACGAGTTCACTGGCCTTCTGCAAATTTTCAAGCTATGAAGAAAGTGGATGAAGTTAAAGCTACACCCGAGTATTAGGGGGGGACTATATTATCAGGATTCTGTGGTTTTGACGATGAAAGGGACTGAGGTTCCAATGGAGAGAATCTTACAGCCATTGACCTAACAAGCAATCAATTTGAAAGACAGATTCCAGAGGAAGTCGGACTTCTTAGTTCACTCGTAGTCCTTAATTTTTCAATGAACAGCCTTATTGGTCAAATATCATCATCGCTTGGGAACCTGAAAGCACTAGAATTTAGATCTATCATCAAACAGGCTTAGTGGAGACATTCCTGAACAATTAACAAAGCTGAACTTTCTCGCAGTACTTAGCCTCTCATATAACCAGCTTGCAGGCCCAATTCCTCGAGGCAGTCAATTTGATAACTTGCAGATTGATTCATATGTTGGAAACTTGAGGTTGTGCGGATATCCATTATCAGTGAAATGCAGCAATGATGTGACCCCACAGCCCCCACCATTCCAAGAGAAAGAAGATCTTGCAAGCTTATTCAATTGGAAGTTTGCAATGATAGGTTATGGATGTGGGCTGCTGGTTGGACTGATCATGGGATTTATTGTATTCTCAACAGGAAAGCCACAATGGTTCGTAAGGATGGTCTAGGTTGAACAATAGAAATGGTAAAGAAAGACGAAGAAGATTATTCATAAAAAAAACTTGTACTCTCAGGCTAGGATTGCATGCTTCCCTATCTGTAGAACAGCTAGTTATTGTCCATTTCCTTTCAAGTTGTCTTACCTAGCTAGTCTTCTTGTCAGTCAAAAATATGAAGAAATGATTGAAGGATAGAATTTTCATCAAAAAGAAGCTCTACCAAAATGTATTTGTTTGTTTCTCTTCACTTTTATTAGTGCATTGCCTTCTAAACAAGAACGGCAACAATCACGCTGTTTCTTTACCGTCACATATAGCGTCCTACAGTAAATAGCATTCATAAGAAGGAATGCTGTTTTATGGCCTTACGAAGATAGGACTTAAAGGTTGTTCAGTCTATCTGATGATTCATTTTCAAGTTCACTATCATCAAGCCATCCTAAGGATTGAAATCTATTGTATTTTTCCTAAATTAAATAGTTCTAATCAAACACGTAAGGACTCACAAACCAAGATTTTTTCTGCTACAAAAAATATTCTTTCCAGTATCATCTATGTCATAATTCAAAACAGATGGGACTGGTAATGACTACCAAATGGACCTGGATTGCTCCAAGTTCTCTACACTTGACAAAAGTTTTGTTAATGGGTTCCCAAATATGATAATTTTCACTGCCTGTGAACAGACTTCATTGAAATTCCCGTGAAGGGAGATCCAGCACATTATAGCTTAACCCACAAACGTCCATATTATCAAAAGGTCACATGAGTACCTTGGGTCTTGCAAAAGGATATGATACGACTGCTTAGTTCCAAAGAACTGAACTTTCAACATCTATTTATCATACGGTTCCTTGCAGAAAAATAAATGAATATATCCATTTATATTGTAAAGTTGAGTCAGAGTTATCCAAACTCAAGAATCAAGTTTGTGTGTGTTTAATTATGTATATACGTATACATACATGTATAGCACCTATAAACTTGCCATAGAAATTCATTTAACTTCGTAGCATGTACGGTATACCTTCTAACTCTTCTAACTGAATACAGCCCAATGCACCCAATTTTATTCCATGCTTAATGCAAGACATTCTGCAAACAGAACCCAATTTCCAAAATTATAAAATACTCAAGAAAAAGTGGCTAATAAATAAATAGAGGAATCCCATGATTCCTGAAAGCTTTGGCGTAGAACATGAATTCAAAAGTGCACAGATCGATTGATTTATGCAAAGCCAAGGGCTATAACATTATCAGAAAGTTTTTGTAATTTAGACAAATGAACATCTGTGTAAGGTGTCTTTCAGTCAAGTAAGAGAAACCTCCCTATATGAAACACACATCGAAAGAGAGAAGTGCAAATACCAGGAAAGAGAGACATGAAAAACAATGATGGTTAAATTATAAGTAGACTACCTCGAGTATGTGATGGAAGAGAAATATCAGATTAGATCATTCCGGAATACTGAGGGACAGCCATGTGTCAATCATATCTTTGGATGCACCTAAACCAACTCAGGTATGAAAGGAAAGAGAGTGAATAATATAGTTGAAGGTCATTCAACAACTCATCATGTTTGCAGGAAACAGAACTTAGATTGCACGAAGAACAGATAAACCAAGAAGAGATACTTAGTCAATTGTAGACTGTAAAAGGTGTCCACTGATAGTCACTGAAGTTCCTTGATACATCCCACATAAGATTCCAATAACTGCAAGGACAAGGAACCCTGGCATATGTTACCTTTCCCGTCCCAACAGCCAGAAAAAATGATGCTGAAAGCAAAAATGACCAGGGCAAATCTTAATCAAAATGAATGGGTACATTTTCAGAGGATCACTATAATAATTGTTCATAATAGGAATTTAACTGAAAATGCAATCCCAAGAAAGATCTAACTCAAAGGCAGCTTTCACAAAAGAGAAAGAATCTATATGTGCAGCAATAATTTGGACAATACCTGGACAAAGATTTCCAATGACATTCTGAAAGCTTAAAGATCCAAAGGCTTCTTAAAAGGAGACTGTCTTGGAATCAGAAAGGGAACTGAAATACTCATCAAATAGCACAACCCAATTCTCATAGGAGACATCCATATTTTCATAACAACCAGATTCAGTAACTTTCACTGCGAGTCAAAATCTTGCAAAGCCTGATGTCACTTTTTAATTTATGGACCAGTCCGACAAATAACTTTGCAGCCAGAAAGAAGTACACAGTCTGTACCCTAAGTGTTTGCGAGCATGTAGGAATGCAAGGAGCGGGAAAACACACAATCATGCATGCGATAAATCTCTTACTGCTGTTCACTCACATAAGAAGAAATTAAATCAATTACGTGCCTCATCAGAAAATAACTGAATAGAATATTATTGTCCTGGTGTCAGTTCATAACATCTATCAAACTATCAACGAGGTTAAATGAACTAGAGAGTTTATCATCCTTGAATACCATGGCAACAGCCATCCTCCATAAATCTACATTGATAAGTTTTCCCTTTTCCAGAGTATTAAAAGCTGACCTTAACAAATCTTCATTCTTTCCCTCACACAACCTATTAACAAACTTGCATATACTGGCAGAACAAGGAACAAAACCCTTGAAAATCATTTCATCCAAAATAAATGCTGCTTCCTTGAACTGCATCCCATTGCAAAACCCGTCAAAAAGAATCCTATAGGAAACAACATCAGGAGCACAGCCACGTCTTGGCATATCTTCAAATAAATCATTTGCTTCACCCCTTTTCCCTTCTTCAAACAGTTCTCGAAGTATCACATTGTAGCTGATAACATCAGGCTTACACCCTTTCTCCACCATCTCATCCAACAATCTATAAGCTGCTTCAAAATCCTTATCCTTACAAAACGAATTAATAATCACATTGTAAGTTACAGTATCGGGTTTGTACCCACGTTCTTTCATGTCCTCCCAAACACCTAAAGCCTCTTCCTTTCTCCCAGCCTTAAAAAGCCCACTAATCAAAGTAGAATAAATTGCTGGATCCAACTCAATTTTATTTCTAATCATCTCCTTCTTAAGCTTAAAAGCTAAACTTAACTCGCCATTCTTACAAACCCCCTTAATCAATGACGCATAAATATAAGCATTAGGATACACCCTATAGACCTTAACCATATCGGTCTTCAGCTTAAAAGCCTCCTTCAACCTCAAATGCAAACAAAACCCATAAATCAAATTACCAAATGTAATCACATTAGGACTAACACCTCTATTAGTCATTTCATCAAACACCTTGGACGCATCATCTAATCTCCCACTCGCACAAAACCCACGAATCAATAAATTATAGGTACAAGCATCTGCTTTCCCCAATTTCTCGATACCCACAAAAAGTTCCCTCATTTTATCAAAATCCTTGCACATCAAGAATACACTTAGCAAGGAATTATACGATTTTACCGTCCTTTGGACACGAAACGAAGGCAATTCATCGAGCAGTTTGAGTGCATTTTCAGGGAGGCGAGCACGGCCATAGAAATTGATTATGTCGCAAAAGAGAGCCTCTTTAGGGATTAAAAGGGTTTCTTCTTTGAGTTGGGCAAGGATTTCTTGCATTTCATTGAACATTTTAGCACGGCCAAGCTTGGTAATGATGAGGTCATAAGAGAGAAGAGAGTAGCGAAAGGGTTTCGAAGGGGTTTTTGGGTTTGGATTTTTAAAGAGTTGAAGAGCGAGTTTAGGGTCTTTTTGGAGACGAAGAAGAGAGGCTAGCCTGAAAGGGGTGATGGGTCTTGATGGGTTCATATTTGCTGGGGCTCTCCTCTGTCCTATGTATTTGTTTGATAGATGACCTACCTGATTTCTATATTCCCGCCAAAAAGAGGCAGAGAGGGAGGAGAAGATCGATAGGCGACATGTAGTTTTATCACTTGAAATGTGGATATTCATATACAAGACTCTGTCACAGGCATGTTTGTTGTACCGGCTTGATAGGTTAATCCGGTGATTCAGAATTCAAGTCGGATCTAAATAAAAAAAAATCTTAGACTTGTAATTAATTCTAAAAAAAATTATTTAACACATTAAGTTAATTTAGAATCTAAGTGACCTGGCAAAACTTGAAAGAAATTTAATTTTTTTAATGTTAATTTTTTTAAGGCAAAAAGCTTTTTTTTTAACATCTTAACATGTCAGGTTGTTATTTTTCTCATTCCCTTCTGCGATCCTAAAATGAGCAATATTTTTCCTCGCACGCGTGGGGGTTGGGGGACCTTTTGAAATGTTTGACCTCTAGTATTTAATTAGGTTCCTCCTCAACTAACTGATCACTTTAAAGATATAGGAATTCAAATAGAAAATAAATCAGAGGAACTCAAATAGAAATGCAGTAGTGTTCAATAACAAATTATTAATGAAGATAAAAGGTCTAAAAAGCATAATCATTGCAGGCAAAAACCTTTTGAAATGTTGGACTTCTAGTATTCAATTAGGTTCCTCCTCAACTAACTACTTTAAAGATATATGAATTCAAAAAAATAAATCAGAGGAACTCAAATAGAAATGTAATAGTGTTCAATAACAAATTATTAATGAAGATTAAAGGTCTAAAAAGCATAGTCGTTACCCTGCATATAGGAGGCAATCAAAGGTTTTCCTCTTACTCCACGCAACCTTATACGCTCGAGCCTACCACTCTTTTCTTATTAGTTACTTACTCCACGCAACCTTATACGCGTGAGCCTACCACCCTTTTCTTATTAGTTATTTACTCCACGCAACCTTATACGCGTGAGCCTACCACCCTCTTCTTATTGGTTACTAAGCTATATCAAAGTTCATTATATAAACACTAGAAGAAGATTTTATTTTTTCAATGTGGGATTGGAAGCCAATTAGTATATATATTTTATGTTCAATAGAAGAAAGTTGTGCTTTTTCAATGTGAGATAAGAAATCTTTTTGGTTTAAATAATTCAACTTAAAAGGATATAATAGTATCTTTCCAGTTAGAGATAAAAAGCATTTTGAAATAATCTTTTAAACTTTATTATTTACAATATATATAGTCTACATCCACATGAATTGGTTCTTAACCTTTTTCAAGTGGGATATTGAAACCTTAAATATTTTTATTTTTATTTTTCGGGGTTGACCCGGGACCTGACCCTCAAACCGGGTTTAATAACTATGGTCACAGATAATTCTTAATAAGTAAGATTGATGAGAATGAAATTAGGCTAGCTGGAATTTGAATAAATTATTGTTGATGTTAGGTGTTGAAACGCAGCATTTGATAAGGGCTTCTTGAGTTGAAATGCAATGTTTTACTTATTGTCTTGTTAGTTGGTCAATAAGCCACGTGTTAGCTCAGATTTGGAATTATTAGCTAGTTTTAAGATTGTCAATTTATGTAATGAATTGCTAGTGAATTTTAGCATGAATGAAAGATAACCAATTTGGATTCTTTTTCTCTTCTTCTATTTCATATGTTGAGGACTTATGTGCTAGGTTTGGAAGGCAAAAAAGATCCATTATAGGAGCTTATAGACCTCATACAGATAGGAACTCTAGAGACCTACATACAGGATTTTGATATTCTATAGAATACAGTTGAGATCTTAAAGAAACAAGTATTAGTGTTCTTCATTGGAGGTTTAGAGATTCAAATTAAGAATCTAATCAAGATGTTTGAACCTAAAGCTTTAAAACAAGCCTATAATCTAGCTCATTTACAAGAAAATATCATTTTCTATAGGTGTACCCACTTTAATCCCTCTAAATACACACCTCTAAAACCATAACCCAAACTACCTAAACCAAACTCAATCCACATCAAAACCATTACAGAAACTCACCCTTACTAATTAATAACATTCCAAAACCTCCCCGGAGTGACTTATTACCCCCACCAACTAAAAACTATTGTAACAAAATCCATGTTAAACCTATTAAATCCTTAAAGAGTAGGGAATTAAAGGGAATGATAACCAAAGGTGTGTGTTGTTGATGTGATGAGAAGTTTGTATCTGGTTATATATATAAGAATAAAAAACTCGATTCACTAAGTTAGTTAATGAAGAGGAGGATGTTGAAAGAGAGAAAACAGGGATGGATAGTTTTGAACATGAAGAGATCATTCTTCATATCTATAATAATGTTTTTAAAGGTATTGTTGAATTTCATACCTTAAAGGTAATTGCCTAGGTTAATAAACATTCATTATTTATTATGATAAACTCGGGTAATACACAAAACTTTATAAACTCTAAAGTTATTGGCAGGTTATAATGCAATTTTACTACTATTAAACCCCTAACAGTTGAAGCAACTAATGGAAGAATGATAAGTTGCACACTATATGTAAAAAAAATTAAATGAAGAATGTAATGAGAGAATCTCGAGGTTGATGTATTCATTATAAACTTAAATAATTGTGACATGGTGCTAGGAATCTAGTGGTTGGCTATGTTGGGTGATATTGTTTCCAACTACAATAAGCTTTGGATGTCTTTTAAGTGGGATAGGTGATACTTAAGGGCAGCAATCATGCTCATATACAAGTTATCAAGCTTGAACAATGTTATAATTTTTCGGTTAGTCCTTCCCAACTAGCAAAAATCAGCTTATACTATATAAATTTCATCACAGACTCTAGCTCTACAATATGCTCTATGACTGTAAATCTAACTCCTACCTTGAAAGGAAATCCTACTTTAGCCTATTTGTTGAAAAGTTACCAGAAGGTTTTCAATAAACTAAAAAGATTACCAGCTTCTAAACATCATGACCATGATATACCTCTTAAAGAAGAGACCCAACTAGTCAACTTAAGACCTTATAGGTACTTTGGGTTACAAAAATATGTTGTTGAGAAAATGGTCAGTGAGAAGATGGAGTTAGGGGTGATTCAACCTAGTAACAACCCTTTTGCTTATCCTATAGTTTTGGTTAAGAAAAGGGATAAGTTCTAGAGACTGTGTTGATTATAAGGCTCTTAATAAACATACAATTAAGGGAAAATTCCCTATATCATTGGTGGATAAGTTACTTGAACAATTGGTGGGTGCTAATGTATTTTCAAAAATAGATTTAAAATCTGGATATCACCAAATCAAGATGGTTACATAAGAGTTCAAAACTACTTTAAGGACCTACAGTGGCCATTATGAATCCCTTGTTATACCCTTTGGATTGACCAATACTCCTGCCACATTTCAAAGCTTGATGAATGATGTTTTCAGAAGCCACCTTGAAAGGCTTGTGTTAGTGTTCTTTAATATCTTAATTTATAGTCACTCCATTTCAAAACGCTTAAAGCATTTGAAGATAGTGTTTTAGTTATTAAGGGTCCATAAATTAGTAGCGAAGAGAAATAAATGTATTTTTTGTAGCATTCAAATAAAGAATTTAGGGCATGTAATTTATAAAGATGAGATATCTACTTATCTATAAAAGATCGTAGTTATGGTGAATCGGCCATTACCCAAGACTATTAAGCAATTGAAAGGGTTATTAGGTATCACTAGTTATTACAAAAGGTTTATTAAAGGTTATGGGTCTATTAGTGAACCATTGACTTAACTACTGAAGAAAATGCTTTTGTTTGAAATGAAAAGGTAGTTAAAGCTTTCAAAACTCTTAAGAAAGTCGTGATCAGACCACTACTTTTGGCACTACCAGACCCAAGCAAACAGTTTGTAATAAAGATTGATGTTTTAAGAGTGAGGATAAGAGCAGTATTAATACAAGAGGCATACCTCATAGCTTATATCAACAAGTCATTAAGTCCTAGGCAACAGGCTCTTTCCACTTATGAAAGGGAAATTCAAATTAGCCTATATACAGTGGCCAAGTGGAGACACTATTTACAGGGAAGACATTTTAAGATTCATATTGACCATGTTAGCCTCAAATATCTATTGGAACAAAAGGTGACCTATCCATTTCATCATTTATAGCTAGCAAAGTTATTGAATTTTGATTATAAAATCAAGTATATGAGGGGAAAAGAGAATTTGGCAGCTAATGCTCTCTCTATACATTCTAGTTGTGAAGTATTTGTCAAGGTGGTATCTACCATCTCTACTAATATTATGGTGGAGGTCAAGAAGTCATGAGAGACAAATAATGTTATACTGGGAATCATGAGGGACTTATTATAGGATCCCGACTCTCACCGTCATTACAAATGGGTGAATAACCATTTGAACAGAAAAGCCAAGATTATGGTTGGCAATGATCTTAAACTTTCACACAAGCTAATTTTCATGTATCATGATATAACTATGGGAGGATATTATGGGTTAATTATCACTATTAAAAGGATTGGAAGCTTATTCTACTGGAAAATGATATATAAGCAAGTGAGGTAGTATGTGAGAGAATACACTATTTGTTAAAAGAATAAGTTAAAAATGTGCTTCTTCTTATGCTACTACAACCATTACCTATTCTTAAAGCACCATTTACTGATATCAGTATAGATTTTGTAGAAAGGTTACCTAATGTCATATCAATGCAATCATTTATCTAGCAGTGGTAGATTCAGTAAGTACACCTATTTTATTGCATTGACTTACCCATATTCTACAAAGTCTGTATTTATTACTCATATCTATAAACTTTATAAGTTGCCTAAAACTATAGTCAGTGACAGAGATGTTGTATTCCTAAGTCAATTTTGGAGGAACCTTTTTTCCTTTCAAATATTGGAGCTATATTATTCGACAGCCTACCACTTATAAAATGATAGGCATACTAGAGTAGTTAATAAGCGTTTAATGATGGGCAAACTGGAAGCATACCCAACCAATGGTCCAGATGGCTTTCTCTAGCAGAATGGTGGTACAACACTAATTATCACACTTCTACAAGGTTCACTCCCTATGAAGTTCTATATGGTTAGACTCCTCCACTTCACATTTTTTTTTTATATAAGGACTCTAATATTGAAGCAAATGATGATTTATTAACTAAAAAGGAAATCATGCTCAAATCATTTAAGAACAATCTAAAGTCAACTTAAAATAAGCATAATTAGAAAACAAGAAAAGAAGTGAATGGTCATTCAACATTCGAGATTATATGTATCTAAAATTGCAACCGTACAAGCAAACATTCATAGCTTAGAAAGCCTTACACAAATTATCAGCCAAGTACCATGGTCCAAACAAAATCATAAAAAAAAATTAGGGTGGTGGCCTAGAAACTAGGATCTCCTACCTCTGTACTAATTCACCATATGTTTCATGTTTCTCAATTAAATAAGCACATAAGAAATAAGAGAGTGTGTGGGCAATTACTTACCCATTATAACTAGTGCACCTATTCTTCAACCTCAAGCAGTGTTGGATAGGAGGATGGTGAAACTCCACAACCAAGCTATGACTCAAATCCTTATTCTTTGGAAGGATTCATCCCTATTTAAAGTCATATAGGAGTGTTTGGAATATTTCTCTTTAAGGTTTCTAGATTTTAACCTTAAGGACAAGGTTGTCGTTATAAGAGGAATTGTCACAAATAGTTATCAATAAGAAAGATTGAAGAGAATGAAATTATGGCAGTTAGAATTTAAATAAATAGCTGTTAATATTGGTTGTTGAAACGCAATGTTTGATTAAGGCTTCTTGTGTTGAAATGCAACATTTTACTTATTGTTTAGTTATTTGATTAGTAAGCCACATGTTAGCTTATATTTGGAATTATTAGTTAGTTTTAAGATTGTCAGTATATGTAAGAATTGATAGAGAATTTTAGCATTAATGAAAGATAATCAATTTGGACCCCCCCCTTTATTTTCTTTTATTTGGACTCCCCCCCCCCCCACCTCATTTATGTAATTATCAATATTATCTCTATTGCTGGAATTGCTTATAAACATCCTTCTTTCACGGAAGAACTTGGAAGAAATCCTAGGCACTATCCCTATTAAGCTTACAACAAACCAATAGCCCATCATTTTTTTTTTCTTTTTTTCTTGTTCTTATAGTTTTTTCATTCCCATTTCATTGGATGGCTTTCTATGTTTTTTTTTCCTGGGTTATTTGATGGCTCTTAGATTTCTTCCTTTGTTTTTTCTGAAATCACGTATAATGATTTATGTGTTTATTTATTTTTATTTTCATAAACAATGATGTGGAGGTTCCTATAAAGCTGAAATAAATTCTTATTTCTTATTCTTTCTATATATTAATTTCCTTGTAGAAATTTTTAGAATTACAAATCTCAAATATATTTCTTTGTTTTTAATTATGTTTAATATGTCTTGAGTAATATCCAATTATTCAAGATATTTTTCGTAAGGTTTTGCCATTTAAATTGATATAATTGTATTTTTCATTCATAAAATCATTAAAATATATAAGAATGGCTGGCAAAAAAAAAACAAGGTTCATACCCTAGTCCTATGTCTTCGAGACCCGGGACTCAAGGTTTGAGGCTGAGCCTAACCTAATTTGTTTATGCTCATTTATGACTCTTTGACTTTTTTTTATATAAAATACAAGAAAATATTGTATTTATCCAATGTGAGATAAATAGTTTTGAGTTTTATAAAAACATGTTAATAAATGGTTCTTTAAGATTAATTTTTTATACATTCATAATTTGTTTTAATCATGTTAAGATTTCATTTTAAAAAAATTTATTGGATAATAATTTTCAATAAGTTTTTTACCCTAAAAGTGAATAGACTACTTTTAATTTGACTTAGATGTGACAATTATCTAGGTTTTCAAAACAAATTTCTTTTTGTACCATAAATGAGAAAACTACAAAGCCTTCTCAATTTTAGACTTCTAAGTATACTCGGTATAGTTATAAAATCTAACCTCACAATGATATAAGCCAAAACCTTAAATCAACTCACTAATTTGTAGATCAATTACTATGATAATTTGAACTTGGACACATAAGTGTGTCTATAGTTAAGAAGTAATGAGTATATTGAATTAGAAGATAAAACATGTTTGAATTCTACAAGATACACATATTTTCTTTAAACTTTCTAATATTTGAAATTATATATTTCATTTGTCTCAAAGAATTTGTTAGTTTTTTGCCCCGATCAATCTTGATCAAACTGACTATAATTGGTAAAATCATCTAAATTGATCTAAGTACAAATCCTATCAAGATTATGTCTTAGGTTTTCAAATTACCCCCATCAAATTGGATTGGATTTGACAATAAAGGTTGGGCATTTAATTAATGATTATAGTTATCAGACTATCTTACCCGAACCAAATAGCCCATTCACAAGGTCATTAAAAAAGGACCCCAATAAATACCAATAGAAAAAATAGAAAAACAACAAGCTCAGGTTAAATGCACTAATTAATAAATGAAAAATTATTTGGAATTCTAATAGTTTAATCATTTTTTTACTTTACATCTATTCTTTTATAAATTATGATTTACATCCAAGATCAAAATAATTTTTAAAATTGTATAACGCTTTATATCCTCACTAAAAAAACAACAAAATAGTTTAAATTATTTACAAGATTAATGTTATACCCAATTAATTATTAAAAAAACCCTCTCTCTTACCTTAGAAGCCATATTTTCTCTTTTTTTTTTCTCAGTTGCCTAACACCATTATCCAACCAGTTTTACCACACCACATCCATTATCTCTCTTATCTTCGATGAAACATCATGTGCCTAACAAGACTGTAAGCAACTAAACTAATCTCCTCCTCCACAAAGATTTACTAACAAAATGAAAGTCAAGTACAGGGATTAAATTTAACTCACCTTAGGTAATGGTGTGGTATTCATTAGCTAGTAATATAAAACTTATTGTCAATTAACAAAAACACCATACAAGCTATCTCAAATAGGTATTCCAAAAAAAAAAACAATTTTGTTTGGACAGTTTGGGAAGCAGTTGGAGCACAAGATCTTAGCCTTGCCATACTAACAATTTGGTTTTATAAAATTGATTCATTTGTTATACAATTATGATAGGAGCACCAAGATCTAGCCTTTGTAAAGGACATAAACAAAAATAACAAGAACAGTATTAATTGCATAATAATACAGATCTAAATTCAACTAGCAATCATGATGATAAACAAGTGGTGGTAATTAAATGGTCATTTCTCCTTCGTGAATTAAGTCAAGGTAAAAGCCTACATATTAGGGCATATTTAGGGTTGGAATAGATGAATGATAATGGTGAGGGGAAAGAAGGGTGATGGTTTTTTTTTATGGTAGGCTGTTGTGAAATGAATCTTTTATTTTTATTTTTATTTTAAGCTATTTTCTTTGAAGTTGAATTTTAACTAGATTTTGAAATTGATTTAGGAATTTTTTTTAGAGGAAATTTTGATTATTTATATTATATGATATATGGGAGTAAATTCATTTTTTATCTAAATTTAAAAATTAAGTTGACCCGGGATGTAAGTTATAACTTCTAAAAGAATGAGAAAAATCTAAAAAATAGCTAAAGATGAAGGTGATTTCCTTTAATATATGATTAAAAGAATCATTTCATTTCATGATGATTAAAGAAAACTCTATCAATCTTCTTATAAGTCTCAATTTTCTCTTTCATATGATCCTCGTCACAAAAAAACCTTAGTATAATGTGCTCGAGGCTACACCAACCCCAACTCCTACACACCATTCCCACTAAGTAGGAAAGTGTGTACTTTTTCACAAAATGTTACACACTCACCTTACCAAGAATTGTGACACTATTAAAGCCAACTTAAACAACTATGATGGCCTTAAAGACCCTAAAGAACACGTATAAAAGGTCAAAAACATCATGAAACTAGTGAAAACAGAGAGTGATTCCATGTGCAAGATTTTCCCTATAAATTTTTATGGATGTGCTAGGACATGGTATCATAGCCTTAAACCTGACTTCATCCTAGGTATTAATGATCTCTATGTAAAGCTTATCTCTCATTTTGATAGTAATATTCCTACAAAAAAAAAAAGCACCATAGAGATCTTTATCCGCACATAATAAGATAGTGAAAACACGAGGGCATGTCTCTAAATATTCAATAAGAAAATGCTAAGTATGGAGAATTTGCTTAAACCTATCACCATTAAAACCCTTATTAGTAGACTTTATAACTATCCCTTATGGGGAAGGTTATACATATTCCCTAATAAAAATCTTTGTGACATCAAATACTCGATGGAAAATTTCATCAGGGAAAAAACAAATGTGACCAGACAAGGCAACCCACGCTTTCACATACAAGAAGAGTCTTTATCATGCCATCAATATCTAATGATAGAATAAAAAAAAAGCATCAAGGGGCACATCAATGATTGCTTGACATTTCCTAATCTTAGGACCACATCTGTCACAACAACAAGTGTTGTAGACTTCTTATTATACCCAACTCTAATGAAAAGTGGTTCAAATACAAGAAACCCTAACAAGTTTTGTCTCTTTCACCATGACCATGAACATGATATAAAAAAGTGTCATGCACTTGTAAAAGAGTTAGAAAGATTGATCTCTAAAAGATATCTTCAAGAATTTATAAAAGAGGATATAATATAAACAAACAAGAAACAGTATTTATGAAGTACTACCTTAGATAAGATAAATCTAAAAATTATATCTCCATCATTTTTTGAATTTTCAAAAACAAAATAGTGCATCTTCATGTCTCTAAACATGAAGGGTCTCCATGAAATTTCCATGGAAAAGTTTCCATTTATATCCATTATGTTTCTGAGTCCCCGACCAATTTTCTCTAGGTCTAGTGACCAATTATCTTTAGGTCCTTATGACCAAATATCTCCAGGTCCCCGTGACCAAGTATCTCCAGGTCCCGTAACCACTTGTCTTTAAAAGATCATGGATCTTTCTCCATGAAATATTGACAAAAATTATCTTATGAAATTAAAAAGTGGTAAATATTCAAAGGCATGCCTATAAAGACAACATTTTCTGCAAGAATGGATAGAGGTAAACTTTTACACTATAAGTATTTTGTGTCCGTTAGCTAGTTAAAGTCTGCCAAACATGTACCTTTACAAGACTTAAAGCTCATCCGTGAAGCTTTACCATGAATAGTACTATTTTAGGCTCTCTTTATTTTTTTTTCTCTCTATATATCTACTATTTTCTATATCGATTCTCTTCTATTTTGAGCTAGCACCACGTTTAGCTGTACAAGCTACAACTTCAACTAAAGCTATTATAATGGAAAAGGCCACATTTCATGATAAGTTACTCTAGATGTTTTTCAAATATCTTTCAATGTAGATTATATATTCTCATATTTATCGAGAGAGAAAAATTATATTTTATTTTTCATCTCAACAGTAGAGAAAGAATACATAGAGCTTCTCGACAGATAACTAAACATTATTTTTCATCCTCTTAACTTTATACATGATTGTCACATGATTAACCAAACTCAAATATTAACTTAAACATCGAAATGTCCTTTATTCCACAAGAAACTTGTTTTTATAAGGACAACTCAGGCCCATAACTCAGCCAGAAAAAATCCATTTCTATGTAAAGTTTTTCTACCACTTTTTCATTTAAAAATGTTAAATTCATGTCTTTGTGGTCTAATGGTGCTAATTTGTTTTTCAATTTTCATCTAAGATAACACAAGTTTGTAAAACCTAGGGCAAGAAACAAATATTTTTTTAGATCTAATTTTCATTTACTAAAAAAGAGACCTTTCTAAACACAAAAATTATATTGACATATTTGGAATTTTTTTTATTTGTTGTCCTGGGTAACTTTAGCATGCCTAATCACCTTTTTAATTTGAAATCTACTAGAGAATTAGAAATTCATAAAATATTTATTTTATAAAATAATTCAAAATTAAAACCTTTTTTCTATTGACTAAGATAGGGACTGCTAATTACTATGAAAATCGATGACCTGATTCTTTGTTTAGTTCAACTGCTTTTTAAAGTGATTTTTAAATCATCTTAAAAGGCATCAAATTGATTTTTTTTAGTTTTTTATGATTTTGATATGCTAATATGAAAAATAAAAATAAAACTTAATAACATCATTTTGATGCATTTTCAATTAAAAATCACTTTTATAAAAGCATTATGCACTGCATTACTAAAACCGAAGTAAAACAAGTTCAAAAGTAGCATGAATCGTAAAAACTAAAAGATGAGCTTCGATAGACAATTATTTTTTAATGTTGTGAAAAATTTTGTTTAGTTTATATTAAGACATATGTATATAAAGATATTAAGTTTACAAAAAACAATTCTAAAAAATAAGATCAAATTAAAGTCTTAAAACTCAACAAACATGCTAGAATAAAATTAGCATAAATAATAAATATTGTTTAATAATATTTACTTTTTGAAAAACTTGTAATATAATTTATATGAAAATTTATTATTGTCAAAGATTAATTATTCATTTTTAAATCTTTATCACTGATCTTTTGGTGCAAACTAAATGATTTTAATAAGATTTTCAAAATTTTCATAACACCACCTTTTCTATATGTACTCATTAACAAGGTATACAAACCTAAAGGAATAAAACTCAAAATGTTTCTACAAATAAGAAGAAACTAATCTCTAAAATAGAGAGAAAACAAGACAAACACTAAGAAAAAAACTTAAGGGCAAAAAAAGATGAGAAAATGGTAGAGAATAAGGCAAATAAGTTGTTGCTTGGTATGTTGAACATCTATCTCTCAACCTTTTTTCATACTAATTTTTGGAACCAAAACTAATGCAAAAATAATTCTAGTATTACTTGTAAACCCCCGTGTAAATATAGGACCTAAAGTATAAATAACTCGACGAGTAGTAGAAATGTGAGATGAAAAAAAAATCAGTAAGCAATATAAATAATAAAGAATATGATGTTAAACAGAGAAAATAGTCTCCATTATTAAATAAAAAAGTATAGATGGGGTTCCTATAGGGATTATGAATTTTAGTTTAAAATTCATAATGATGACGAAATCATAACATTTTTTTATGGATAAAAGAATAAGAAAAAAAATGATACCAAGATATTAATATGGTAGTAATTAATAAAAAATATTAAAGTATGGTACAAAAGAAAAGAAAAGAGTGATGGTGTAAGCACCGATTAAAATTGGTAACGTTACTATGAAACAATAAAAAGTTTGTAAATGAAATTAATGATGAAAGGCAAATAAAAATATTCTAGGAATAAAAAAATGGTCTCAAGGATCTAGAGAAATAATTGATATGACTTATTCAAGAGTGGAATGAAGAAATTTGAACTTTTAATGAAAAATCACAAACCGACCAATTTTATGTTATTGCACATAACTTTCAATCCAACTATCGGATTGAACTGAAGTATTTTGTGGAGTCTTATGACATGTTTACCTAATTTGATTTAAAATTTCAACTCAATAAAAGTTCAATAATACAAGACATAAAAAAGTAGTGGCAAAAATGTAAATAAAAGGAAATCTCCTTTATTTAAAAGTTGTTTTAGCCGAATAAAAGAAATAAAAAGAGAGGATGAAAGGGTTTGTGTTCTAGATCAATAATTGAGAGAAAAACCTTAAAAATTATGAGATTAAAAGATTAAAAGGATGGGCAAGGTAAAATTATGCATGAAAAACATGTTTTGTTGGTGATTAAAGGAGTTAAAGCAAGGGTTTTGAAAACTAGAGAGAGAAATAAAGAATTGAAGAATGGAAGGAAAAGGCTTGAAGAAAGCTTGTGTTTGGAAGGTAAGAAACTCCTTTAAAGTGATTATTTAAGATGATTTTATATTGGGTGAAAGAATAAAAATGTTAGTGCTGTGTAAATTTAAGTTATGATGTTAGGTTGTTTAGATTGATGTTTTGTGTTAAAATGATGATTTTGTGTATGGAAAATGAATCAAGTACAATAAACTGAAAAGAAAAACCACCTCTACTAGTAATGGAAAGTTCAGTTTAGGTGTAGGAAAGTGAAATTGGGTTTGTTTGAATAATTGTTACGTAAATTGAGTAGAATTGTCATGGTATATGTATGAAATGATTGGGTATTATGTTAATTTGCAAAAGACAAAAAGAAGACAAAAAGAAAAACTATGTCTCCATTTAAAGATTAAGTTTCGGCCTAGGGGCTAAATTAAGGGGATGACTTTGTTTATTTAGTTGTTATGAAATATGTGTAGAATTGTGATAGTTTAGGTACAAAATGAATGGGGATGAAAGAATTGAAAAGAAAATTAAAGAAAATAATGAGCTCATTTGGAATGCATATTTCAGCTATAACTAGTGTAGAGGGTTTGAATTTGGTGGTTCAAATTGGCATGAGATTTATGCTTAATTATGATGTGTGATATATTTAATGGTTGGATGAGAAGTTAATTTGCACAAAAATCTATACTTCTTTTTAATGATATGTTCGGACTAGGAGAAAAATGTTAGAGATTGAACGAGAATGAATGATTTATTGTTTTATTTGTGTTTAGTGATGTTAAATAAGGATATTAATGTATGTGATGTGTGAAAGAAAGAAGGGGTGGATTTTTTTATCTTAGCCGAAACTTTCTATGATATAGGAGGGAAGGAATTCTTTGAAATTGTTGACTTAGAATTGATTCTAATTGTGATATAATGATGATAAATGACCGTGGACAATGTTGTGTATGCATAAGAATAAATTAGAAGTCAAATTTATTAACTTAACTTGTGAATAGAATTGGTGTAAGGGTGAAATTGAGGTTGTATACATGTGTTATAAATGAATTATATTTAGACTTTAATTTAGAAGATATTGTTGAGAATTTTGTATGCTTAGCGTAAATGTAAGTTTAGACTAAGATTGATTGAAATAGGATGGTGGATAAAGGTTGGAATAAATATGTTGTTAACGTTAGAAGTTATGTGTGCTAATATGGTATTATCATAAAGATAAATAAATGTGTTGTAATGAGAAAATAATGTTAGTGTCAGGCTTGCAAACTTGAATAGGAACATATATATATATATAATGTGGTAGAAAAGAATGCTAAGTTAAGCCTAAACATGTGTGAAAATGGACGAGTAAAATATGATTTTGTGAGTAAAGGGTTTAAATTGAATAAGAAAAATTAATGTGGAACCAAAATATTGGCACTTATATTAAACGAATGGATTAGTGATGAATCTATAATTCTGATGTTACAGGAGATGTTCTTAGAGCAAGACCCATACCAGAGGGGGTGGAATCTTCGTGAGTAACAAGTAGGTGTCGTACATCTTTTTCTGTTAAGAGTGTTTTTTAAGTTTTAATAACTGCAATTTATTTAAAATGTGTTTTGCATCTATTGTAATTGTAATAAGTGCCATGAAAGAAAAAGATAAGGATGGAATTAATTACCCGGTAATGGGACTGGTGCTCGATAATGTGTTATGTTGTGGAACTAATTACCCGGTAATGGACAAATAACATTAATTGATTTGATGACTAAAATATGTAATTTGATTTAAATTAACTTATGTAGAATTAATATTGTTGGGACGATTGATTTAGTGAACTGTTAATAAAATAGTACGTGAAACCCAACTATTAAATAAAAGTAATATTGTATTATTTTTATGGCATTGAGTGCTGAATTGATAAGAATTTTATGATTGAGTTTATGATATAAATCATTAAATTGATAAATTCCTAACTTTCGATAAGTTTAGGGTAAAAAATAAATTTACCTTGTTTTTTTAAATTCAAGGCTCAAAGTTGCCTTTACAAATATTGCAAATCACCGTGCGTTACATTTCCAAAATTAATTCTTGTTGGTTTGCTTAAATTAATTCTTATTGGTTTGCTTTAATTAATCTCCATGAAGAGGAAATTTATTATTCAGTCTATTCTTATTCATTCGTAGGCTAGCTAAACTAAATAAGTGGGTAAAAAATAAATTTTTATTATCCAAAGTATAATTTTATATGAAATCTAAACTCAAATCCAAAAGAATTTGGCAAAAATTAATAATTCTTTAAATTATTTCAAGCCCGAGGCTTGAGCCTATGCTTGAGAATGTGGCTTAAACTCAAAGCTAAATTTTATTATATAAGCTATTACAAGAATTTTTTTTTTTTATTAAAATAGAATGTTGAGTTATATAAAAACATGTTCGAAAGTTTTTTTAAAATTAATTTTTTATTCACTCATAATTAATTTGTTTTAATCATATTATTAATATTTATATTAAAAAATAATTTTCAATGAATATCAACTCTAAAAATAAGTAGACAGCATCCTAAAACGTACTCATTTTTAAATATATGAGATCAATTACATAAAATGAAAGCCATGAGAAGATTAAAAAAGAGAGAGTAAGGAATCTATTTGCTGGTTAGAGCATCTACCATATATAGCTGCACTTTAGAACCGACCCATACTTTCATTTCCATACCGAAACAGTAAAGGAGAGGGAATCT
>Ga0325405_1001963_pt1 | contig 21167 bp, 9 predicted proteins | sample PopdelMetagenome_21_FD_205663 | JGI IMG/M metagenome (GOLD analysis project Ga0325405, IMG submission 205663) | Populus deltoides microbial communities from Bellville, Georgia, United States - Xylem-Control-R2 | ecosystem: Host-associated > Plants > Phyllosphere > Stem > Wood/Secondary xylem...
GCACCGAACAAGAACACTTGAGGAAAAAACAAGAAACTTCTGCCCTGGTTGCATTGCACTGTGAGATAAGAATTTTGATACATCGAACCCGACACATCTCCAACCAAGAACATTAATTTGGAACGCTGCTTTTGAAACCTTATACGGAAACTAAAACAAACATACCATTTCTGCAAAAGAAAAATGGCAACTCTCCAAAAGCGTACCCCTTCATTCCCTTAAGTCACAACTCAAATCCGACGATTGTGTTCTTTCATCTCTATAAGAATACACACTAGTGTTTCCCCTTGTTCTCTCTCATTTCATAGTACCAAATCACAGTTAAACAACTATGGAATCATCTTCTTCTTCTTCTTCTTCTTCTGTTTTGAATCCTATGGTGAGTCCAGAAGAGTTCAAGATTTTTCACACCATAGACCGAACTCTTTATACTAGACTTGTTGTCAATCTTGACCGCGACCCCGCAGACTCAATGCAAGTCATGGCCTTGTGGATTTGGCTTGAGAGGGAGGCACGTGGTAATTTAGTGAAAAGAATGCTGTCATTGCCTGATACCCTTATCAATTCACTAGCAGATGAGGCTGTTCTTTGCTTGAATTGCATAGAGACGGACCGGTTTGATTTTTCTCTAGAAACTATGAACGATGAAATTCCTTTGACTCAACAGTTGACAAAAACTGGTTTCTCTCTTCGGTTTTTCCATGACAATCGACTTGGCATTCTTCGTGCGATTGCAAAGATCACCAATGAAGTTTGTGCAAGAGCTTTCGAAGATATCTCGCGACAAGTGATGGAGAGAAAGGCTGTTGCAGGAGGAAGTAATGTTGCTGAAAATGTTGCTGGTCAAAACACGAACCCTTTGAATTATTATGGTCCAGTGATTAATCCTGTACTGTACTGTAATTCGAATGCTGCTGGTGTTTATGGTCAAACGGGGATCAGTCGACGATTCATGTGGCCTAATGTAGGGCACCCTGGATTTTTGCCTGGTTATGATCCTTATGATCTCGCATTTCAGAGGCAGATTCTGAACACCGAGAACATTGCTGGGGTATTGAATCGTCTAAAGATTAGTGCTGGCGACCAGAAGGAAGATCAGAAGGAAGTGCAAGCTGATAGTAGGACTGTTTTCTTGACGTTCTCCAAAGGGTACCCTATTTCAGAAGATGAAATCAGAGACTATTTCACCAAGTAATCTCTCGATCGATATCTCTTGCATGTCTAGATTTTGGAAAAGAAAATTCTGAAATTGTAGTAGGAACTGATCACATTAATGTTAATTTGCGGTAACAGAAAGCATGGAGATTGTATTGAAGCAATATATATGCAAGAAGTTTCGGCAGAGGAGCAGCCACTGTTTGCACGCCTTGTTGTACCCTCTGCTGCCATCCTTCATAACGTTCTCCTGGGACAGGGCAAGGCAAAGTTCACCATTAATGGAAAACATGTTTGGGCAAGGAAATATGTCCGGAAGAATCTTAAGTCGTCGTCTCCATCAAAGTCACCAGCATCACCACAGCCAACCTCACCCGACACAGGATCATCAAGCCTGAACTGAGTTTGACAATCATTTTTGTGTTCCCCCTTAAAGAAAAGCAAACTTAGGTGTGTTTATATTGTGTTTGTGTCTTTTATTTTATTTTATTTTTTTTTTTTTTTGAGAAGTGATTTCTAGTATGTGTTGATTATGAGATTTTGATGGGCTGAAAGTGACTTCGAGTCTTATTATATATTACTGTGTATCAACAAGTAGTTTGGTGAGAATATATGTTGGAATCCGCTTATGAAAATATTAGAAATCAGGATTTTTCGTCCCTGGGAAAAATCACATTTGTATTACAGACTTTATTGTATAGTATAAACCCAACAAATCACATTTCTAGACCTCCTTTCAAGCCAATCAGATGATCGACCCCGTCTGCATAATAATATATTTTTTCTAATTTTACAAGCGGCGGACTCTCTCTGTTTTTTTTTTAAAAATATATATGCACCGGAAGATTTTAAAGAAAAAGTATTTTAGGCCTGATTTTACTAACATCGGCCTCCTCTTTTCTTTTGTCATGTTAAGACTAATTTCAATTATTAAGGAAGCTTTTGGGATCGCTTTGTGTTTTATAAAATTTTAATTTTTTATTTAAAATGATTTTTTTATGTTTTTAAATTATTTTAATGTATTGATACTAAAAATAAATTAAAAAAATATTTTTTAAATATATTTAAAAAAAACACTTCAAAAAATAATTATTAAGGGAAAAATATTATTTTTTATTATCACTGTAGTAATTTATGGTGTTTTTTTAACCTTTTTTTTCCTTTGGTTATTGAATTTTTTTTCTACATTGCGGTATAGTCTATTTTTAAAAAAATTTAGTTAAATAAAAAATGTTGTTTTTTTAAAATAAGTTATTAAACTTGTGGAGTCAATGACCCGGTTTGCAAGTTTGTCGAGGAACCCTGGTTGCTACTGTTAGTAGGTTTAGCAAAATACTTTTATTTTTAATTAAATTTGATTATATGATCGTCTATTTAGCTTTTTATAATAGAGTTTTTTTTAAAAAAAAAATAGTATCTGAAAAACAAAATACATGTTATTAAAATTTAGAATGTTTATAGGCCTTTAATTGAGTTTAGTGAGTTTAACTTTTTTATTTTTATTTTTTAAAATTTTTTTTTTCAATTTCATCATTTAATATTAAGATGTAAATTATAATAACCTCATAGAAAGTAAAATAAAACAAATTATATAGTTAAATAAATAATAATTTAGAAAAAAATTCAATTTCTTAATCCCAATGCAATCTATTACCCCGTTTGCGGGTTTAACATGGTGACTAAGGTTACCCGATTCATAGGTTTAGCGGGTTTACCCATCAAACTTGATATGTTTTTTTTTATTAGTTTTATCCTTTGATTTTTCTAATTGTTTTTTTTTATTTTACTTTTCTGCAATATTGGATTGGTTGGAAAATGAAATTCATGGTTTAGTTTTTTTCTACTTTTTATAGGGTTATCAAAATCTCAAATAAATATTTTTTTTAGGGTTGATGCTCAATTTTACAACTATCTCATTTTATCATAAAATTAAACAAAAATAACTTTAAAAAATAAAGTTATTAAATTCAATGAAATCCATAACTCAGATCACAAGGTGATCAAGGTCGATTCAATCTAGTATCATCTCAATGTTAAAAAAACATTGTCGTCTTAATGTTTTTTAAAAAATCATGTTATGTTTTTATCGGTCATCCAAGTCTTCTTTGAACCCATTAAATTGAATAATTCACTTTGGGTTAGTTTCCAGACAATTTAATTTGAAACTTGAGTTATTTAAGGAGTCGAGTTGACAGGTTTTAAGATCAAACTACTTGATTGAATTTAATGATATTATCAAAAATATCTCCATACTTTTTACATGTTTTTAAATTTAAATAAAAAATAATATAACTCAGAGCACGGATAAATATACTAGCTACCACGAAACCAAGTGGGCACGGGACAAAAGAAAACAGAATTAGTAGAATTTAGGCTGATGATTTTGTATTTACAATTTCCTCAATAATAATAATATAAAAAAAATTAAATTCAATTGTGTTGTCAAGATCTGTTGAATCTTTCTTTTTAAAAAAAAACACAAACTTTACTCTTTTGTCATTACGAGAAGACCAACATTAACCGAGGATGGTGTTCGGTAAAAAGATGCCCAAGTCAGTCCCGTGGGTAAAGTATAGCTAGAGGAATTCCAAGACTTGAGCGCAAGTGCAAAAGAACACCCTAACAGTTGGTTTCGATCAGAGCAGTTAAAAAATAACAAGCCTCGTTGTCATCCTTCTCAACGTTCGCCATCGTTATCACTATCAACAATCAAAACACATCATCTAATCTTCCATCGTTGATGTTATCAGGTAACAGTCTTGAAGACCGACGAACCAAACTAGTTAGTTCTGGGCTTAGATAATATCCAATTCCAATTCCAATTAGCAATGATATCATAACAGTAGAAGTGCTTTTTGATCAATAACTATACTAATTCCAAAAAACAAGAATAATTAATGTCAAGAACTATCATTGCTTCTTTAGCCCCTCTGATACCTGCTACGGCATGAACTGCCATTGCCTCTCCATGTACAAGAGGGGAGAAAGCTCATATGAGTGTGAAGATTTTGTTTCTTACGAGGGATCGAGTGGCCAACCTCCAGCAAGCATGGCAAGGTTAAACTAATTGAATTACCATAAACACATCCTTTCTACGTTCTCCAAATCTCCGACTTCCACAGCTGATAAATTGATTCTCTTAAAACAACCCAGTTTGATATACAAGGTGAATGTGGCCAAAAATAATTGCCAGCTCCAATTTAAATAGATTAGCCCTTGATCAATGCTGGTATTATATGATGCATTTCTGCTGCCGACAGCACAGAGGGAAAAATGTCTTGAAATTTCCAGTGGTTTTTACCCATGAAATATGCATATAATGGATGCGGAAACCGAGATTGCTGCGCCATCATGGCTCCACAAATGAGAACTCTGTCATTTCAAAGGAAAATTTACAATCCGAAAAACTATTTACAAGTTGCTAGAAACAAGATGGAAGGTTATTTGAAAGGAAAATTTACAGCAGGCCCCACCTCAATCGTAACCTTTCATGGCTGATTCGTGTATAGAAGACATTGATAGTAAACTGATTAGAAGAATTTAAATCCTGATCTGTGGACAATATCAAAAACGGATATAATGATTTCGACACCAATCAACACAATGATGAGCCACTCCAAAAAGTCTGATTTCCTGTTTTGCAAAATTTCCTGAAGAAAGCGAATATTATGCTGCAAAGACAAGTAAAGACATCAGACATCACCGTAACACTTCGGTTAGAGAAGCTTTCTAGCACTAGCAGCAAGAGTGCAACATAATCACATGAATTTCTAACAAAGAAAGTACCTCAACAAACTTCAGCTTAAAATCAAGACTCGCAAATCTCTGAGTTAATTCAAATTCATCTCTGAGATATTCCCATATCTGAGCATATTTGGCATCTTTCCAAGCTATGTCTGATCTGTTGAAACCATTAAGTATTTTTGGAGTTATAGTACATTCATAACAAATGAAACAATAAAAACAGAGAGAAAAGAAAGAGAGACTGAATTTGCCATCCCTGGATAATCTAGAAATTTGCAGTATGATGAGATCGTTTCTTTGTTTATTTCCATTTCTGGGTAGCTAAATAGGCCCCCAGAACTTTGAAATGTCTGATTCAAGCAGAGCCATCACCCACTACGCATTAGGCAACAAGGAAGATAAAGTAGGTGGTTGGCCCTGGCACTAGCAAGCATAGAGACAAAGCAACAACCACAGTACATTGAACAGCAAATGGATACAGCTTTCAAAATCTCTGGCCCTCTTTCTTCCTTCTTCTTGTTATATATCTTACCATATAGCCCATCCTCACCAAACCCCAGTCCTGTCATCTCCCAGAAGGTCCTTAAAGCACAGGGCATCTACAAGTCCAACCAAGGTTGGATTGGCCCAGAAGGTTCTTGAGCTAGTTAAAAAGTGTGTCATTCAGGATGCATTTGGTTTCCAGAAAAATATGGGGTGAGAAAAGGGAGAATAGGAACGACGAGATACCATTCAGGATGCATTTGGTTTCCAGAAAAATACGGGATGAGAAAAGGGAGAATAGGAACGATGAGATACCATTTCATTATTTATTTAGATGTGCGAAGAAAACAAGAAATAAATGCCACAAGCATGCCATTCCTCACAGATTCAAGCAACAATAACTTCTCATTTTATTTCTTTCCTTTTCCTTAGTTTCTTGATTTTCTTCCCCTCTCTTTCTGATGAACCTCACACATCCTTACTTTTGAATTTCTACAGTTCTCACAAACTCAACAAAACCTTAATATGAAACTAAATTGGAATCGGCTACAAGAATGTTTTTCTTTCACTCTGTGCTAGATAGATCTATTATCATAAGAATAGGAGCGATAAAATAAGCATTAAAACCTTTACCTTTCAAAAAGCCCAAGCTTTAGAATCACATCAGCAAGATTAGAATTGGCCTTCCCCACTATTTGAAAAAGCTTTTTACTGTCCATAGAAAACGTTCCAGTTTTTTCCATCCCGCGATTTATGTCAGTAAATTCAGCAACCATATCATCAACCTAGAGAAGAAGAAGAGGTTATGCAACATGCTTAGTCATGAAACTTGTATAAATGTAAACACTTTGAAAATAACATGGCCCATACCTGGCGTCCATAGTAGTCAAGAGCTATACTTTGACCAAGAACACTACCAATTGTCCGTATTCCATCAGTGTTCAAGAACTGCAACATAATGTAATCCAATCCACCTTGCATCCATGTGTTTAGAGTTGGCTTCTCTCTCACCTCATACTCTTGCAGTTGCGAAACAAAAAATAAAGTTTAATAAAACACAAAGGCATAGCATGATAGATTAATAACATAAGAGAGAATGTATAAATAAATTAAAGAGTGCCACAATCAGATGCAAATGTAATTACTCTCCATGGTACAAAGTCAGTAGCTACTAGACAATGAATAACCAATGTCAACATTTCCACCAACAAAGTGTTCCACTTCTGTAAGCTATGTGCATATCTCTGAGGTTCTTGGTTACCTAGTTTTTAACATCAATTAATTCATTTTTTTAAGCCAAACTGCAAAAATAACTTTCTTCTAATATATATATATATATATATATATATATATATATATATATATTTGAACTGCCACCTCATCTTGTGCTTCAGCTACCTAGATTACCATTCTCTCACATTTGGGAGCAATCTATACAATGTAGGTAATGATACATAGTAATATTGAAAATCAAAATAAAAACCATATGAGAGCTTACCATCCTTTCTCATTTCAGGGAGCAATCCTGAGGCATGTCTCCTTACAATGTTCAGATATTCATCAACCTCATGTTCACGGACATTAAACAAAACAATGGATCCATATTGGAATACTACCATGTAAGAGCAACTACTTCCACTTATGCAAGAGCCCAAACCCTGAAAACAACTTAAAATTACATTAAGTAATACATCCAAACTGATTGATCATCTATAGAGACATTCGGGTTACTCATACTAAAATCAATGGGAGAATCGATTTAATTGCACCATAAATTGCATCTTTCATCTATAGAACGCAGGGAAAAACAGTAGACTCCACTTTGATAATTGCAATTTCACTAAGAGAACAAATCCATGATTAATTCTAAACGGAAAAGAGCAATTTAAGCATAAACAACACATTGTTTATCTCACAATATTCAATACAGTAATCCTCTAAACTCATTTCAGTAAAACAGGCAACTTCGATGAATATAAAACTGCTTCGAAACTTACAGAGGGTTGAGAGAGATTCCCAAACCTAAGAACAACATAATTAGTCATTCGCGACGTTGGTGGTATAAAATTTTGCTTGTTCTGTTCCACTACGCTCTTCAAATCCACACTATAACAGCAACAATAATAACCAGCTCCCAGGTTAAATTTTAACAACTACAGAGAATGAGAAAGAGAAATCGGGGTAAAAAAAGAAAACCTAGTAGAGAAGAAAAAGGCGCGAACAGGAATGGACGGCCGGGTGTCCTCCTCGACACCCGTGCCTTTACCACCAACGCCTACGTCCGAAGAGGATACCGGCTCATTCCAGTCCACCGCCGTGTGCTGCTGATTCGGCGCCGCAGAGGCCGAGATCGAAGAAATGCACCTCACAACCACCAAATTACCACCGCGAACTCCGCCGCCCCAAGCAACATTATTACAGTGGCGTGTGGTGAAAGCGATAACGGAAAAGGAGGTATTAGGGGTTGATGAAGAGACACTTAGGGTTTTGAAGAGAGAGAAAAAATGACCGGATTTCGGTGGTTTAAGAGAAGAGATGGGGAGAGGGTTTCGGTGGTAAGAGAAGAGGGCTGTACGGAGAGAGAAGCGGATTGTTTTCGAGTGAGCGTCGATGGCTCGCCACATTTTTTTTCAGGGTGAGTGTTGGAGGGAGCAGGAGAGAGCTCAAGTTTGGCTTTTGGGGTTTAAATAGGGTTTGAAGGTTTTTTTTTTTTCATTTTTTAAATACAAGCCCGTTTTGCAAGGCTATTTTGTAGATAGGAAATCTTTTTACATTTTTTTTCATGGCTAAAATATATTTTTTAATAAGAAAAGTGTTCTGGATATTAATGTATTATTTCATTAAAAAGTATTTTTATCTTTTTTATTAATCACGTGATGGTCTATGGTTGTTGAAAAAGCAAAAACTAAATTGTTATATTAATACAATTTATAAGTTTTTAGTTTTTTTAAAAAAATTTATTGGTGAGCAGCAAGTGCCAACATGAATCAAGAATTAGTATTTTTGACATTATTCCAGATTAATTTCAAATGTTCTTGGATCTAAATCCATGTATTTGTTGGAAAATAATAATATCACGTTCGTGATTTAAATATTATAATTACTATCTTTCAGAAGTATTATCGAATTTGAGAGAATTGGGCCTGTATGTTTCATTCGGTAGAGGTCGGTCGATGCAGGATGGGCTTTGAGTGTAAAAATCCTCCAGTGTCCAATACTGCTTGTAGCTTTGCATCGCCAGGCTCGCCCGACTCCTTGTCACTGACTCGAGTGCAAAGATTACATGCTATGCCTGTTTTTTACAAGGCTTCTGTCCCATATAGTAGTTGTAACTAGATTTCTTTAAATATAGAAAATATAATTTTTATTAAAAAAATTAAATCATATGGTTAACCCGATGTGAAACTCCTCTCTGAAGGTCTCTTCTTGGATTCCGGTTTGAAATAATAGAGCTAGAAATAAATATTTAAAGATCTTGTTTTGTTTTTGTGGGTTCAGCAAGATGCATTCCCTCCCGGGTATATTCTGTCTTGCTAGAGCCAATCAAGCGGGGTCTAGTAGTTTCTTGACAAGACAGCAGAGAGATCAGTATATAATTGCCGCTCTATCGAGGCCACAGAGCAGGCGTGGTGGCTGCGATCAGAATTCTATTCAAACTCACTAAAAGAAAACAGAAATAAGGCCATTCGCATCACCTTGAGCAGAATCCCAAGAACTTTTGCTGTGGTCTTCCCGTGTATAGTTAGGTGTTCTCTGCTTGGTTTTCACCGTGTTCAGAATAGGTTTTTCCCCATGAGATTTTAAAATTTATTCACACATGTATAATATATTTAAAAGAAAATTTATCAGTCTCCTTTTGAAAATCCATAAAAATCACACATCGGATATCTATTTGGGCTATGATTCTTGTAAAAAAGAGCTGCTGAAAGTCTAAACTGTTAATAATTCTACCTGCTTATATATTTTTATAAACATGTCTTCATTAGTTTTTTATTTTATTTGTTGCGTGCATATGTACATTAGCCCATAGAGATTTGTTCACTGACTGAAAATTAAAATGTTGCCGCGCGATCTGAGTAAGTTGAAAAAAACCACCGAAGCAAACCAGAAGGCTAGAACTTGGAGAATTCAATCTGCTTGAAAGAGTTTGAATAGAAAAATGTCTACCCGACTGTCAATGTCAGCACTTCTGGCTGCAATGACAAAGCTAGGATGGTAGGTTTTTCCAGATATAGTCAGAAGTAGGCAACGATATTTTAATTAATTTTTATCCTCGGTAGATATGTTCATTCAGTAACTAATTTGACTTGATACTTTCCATCCTTGATACTTGTAGGAATATTTTCATCAATCTAGGTCATGAAACAGACACGATCGAGGTCATGATGTAATTTTGCACCGCTCAGGTCGTACTCGGGAATAATTTAATTGCCTCCAAGTAAATGAACAGGATCCCGTGTCTTTTTATTCTTTGCTAGGGGACACCATTTGCTTGGGCTTGATGATGTAAATTCGAGTATCGAGAGTGACCAATTCGTTGAAAAAAACGCAGAGGAGGATTCGCTCCGATTCTCCTTTAGGCAGACGAACAGATTGTAAGCAATCTATGCTTCATGTTATATTACATAATCAAAACAATATCCACCCTAAAGACTCCAGTTGATTCAGTTTTCTTCCTCTGCTTAATTTTTAGCACAGCGGACAACGCACTCAAGGTTTTAACATTAATTATCTCTTGTAAGAGTAAAGAGAGGGGTTGGGGGGAGATGTGGTGGATGCAGCAAGACGCAGGTTGCTGGCGAAATGGTCCTGTTGGTTGAATGGAAGGGTCGCTGAAGAGGCAGTTATCGTCGAAGAGAATCCTGATGATGCTGCAACAGAGAGCTGTGACATTGTAGCGACAACATTGTTACTGCCATTTATTAACCACGGCCAGCTTGAGAATCTCGGTGAAGAAACAGCTTCAACCTTCTTCTCTGTAGTCCTTTCCTGTCAGCATAAGATCAATCAGCACTTGTACTGATAATGATATGAAAAAATCAGCACCGGCAATTAATATGAAAAGCATTTTCTTTCGATTAAATGAGTAGAAGCCCTATAGACACCACAATTTTGGGAGATTAGAGAAAAGAACCTAGTTACCATGTCTCAATTGACAAGACAGCGCTCCTAAAATGAAGCCCTCTATTATCATAAAGATGGCATTTCAGTGGCTAGACTCTTAACAAACGAATGGTCGTTACATGTCATGGGCATAAGACTTGATTCAAAAGCAGTTTCTTCGTGCAAAGGTCCAGGCCAAAATCGTTCTTTCAGGAGCTAAATTTAATGGCACAGTTTTTCTGCTGTTATTTGAAAGTTATTCTTTGAAGCTAAAATATGCTGCATGTGCATTTTGTTTTCGGTAGAAAAGGCAACTCCATTTCCTGTGAGGAAAAAGGGCACAACGAATAGAAGGGAACTACCTCGTAGCTTGATAATAAACCAGGGTATATGCCAGACCATGCTGGAAGGTTCTTTGATGCCATTGGTGAACCATGAAGGGTTTGCAAGCCCATATGTGCTGCAGCAGTACTGCCCTCCACCTTCAAAAGCACAACGTGGCATCAATATCCAACAGCTATATTACAAGCATTTTCAGAAGAGAAAGGACTACAACCAGCCACATGATTTAAGATATGCCTAAAGAATGGATCGAGCAACAAGAATATGTTTAACAGTGAAAAAAAGCAATTGATTTCAGGCATCTTATATAGAATCATACCACTTGTCTCTCTTTTCTGGGTATTTCACAACCACCATAACGACAATGGGAGTCTCCCACACTGTCATTCCCCTTAGGATCATTTGATGGCTGAGAAATTCCAAGACTCAAATCAAGATTGTGGCCGCTTCCTGCATTTATATCCCCAGGAAAATTTATTATGTATACTAATCAATAGGGAGAAACTATCCTTCTTCTATAGCATCATGACAGTCTATTAGTACCTCCATTTTTAGGATCGGAAATCACATATCCTTTATAAACGCTAGGCTCAAAATTGGTTACTGCTTCTCTTCCATTAAATTCGAGGGCTGCCTTGTCATAAGCCCTGGTTTATAAGAAAATGAAGATGGAATTATATGTTAGCTTTTAAATATCATCCGGATATTAGTAACAATTAGAATCGAAGAGAACAAATTCAAGATCACAAGGACCTTGCAGCTTCTACTTCGCTGTCGAATAATCCAAGATAAATATACCTGGTAATCAGAGAAAGTGTTGCCTGAGCGTTTTTTTCTCTTTGAAATAGCCATCTTAAATTTTACTTCTTGATTTAGTTTTTTAGAGTCTAATTGAAGTGTATAACAATGCTTATCAAGTTTTAACAATCACATGTCCTGACATCAATAAAAAAAAAGGTCTTTAGGTTTTAGGTGCTCTCACTTCTTTCCAAGGAATTGCCCCATTCGAGCTTCCCATCTGCCACATTTGTGAAGAGTTACACCTCTGTATTTTGAGCTACCTCGTGAGAAACCGGTGCTTTGACGGCGAAGAATGTGAACAAATTCTTCTTTACTAAGGTTTTTCATCTACAGTCCATCAATATTGCAATTAATATCCACAACAACCCCCCTTCCCAGACCAGAAAAGGGAAAAAGAAAATAGTAAGAGACAAAAGATAGTAATTTATTATTGAGAAGAATCCTCACCTGCTTCATATCTTCTTCATAATCACTTGAATTAAAGTTGATGTCCGCGTCAACTCCCCGAAACTTAATTGCAGCTCGATCATATGCCCTGAACAAGTAAGATCCAAATACGGCACAAAGTTAACAAGATTTCAAATCCTTTTAAGACTGGAACAAATTAAGTACTTTCTCGTGAATTCATGAGAGAAAGTACTTCTAATTTAAAGAGAGGAAAATTAACAAAATTCCTACCTTGCTGCAGCATGGGCTGTGTCAAATCCACCTGCTTAACATGAAAAGACAAAAATTATTTATGAAATGTCATCATAATTAATACAAGATCGCAACCAAAACTAATATATTGCCAGAAATTTCAGTCACCCGTGAGCTCATCCATCTGCTTACCTAAATATACTTGCTTCCCACAATCCCTGTGCCAATTAAAAAAATAAAGTCAAGATCAGTGAACAAAATAACCAGGCAAAACTCTTATCAACAGACATACACATAAAAATAAAAACAATTAACATGAGCGATTTAGAAAGGCAACAAATCCCAATAGCAAATCCATGCTTGCTCACCATATATGTGACTCCCATCTCCCAGTTCTCCTGTAAAACGTCACTCCTCTATACTGTGAGCTTCTGGACCTTGGTCCTCTCCTACTCTTCCTCGCTTGCTGCTGTTTTTGCTGCACATTTTTCGGGTCTGCCTCCGGACTTGACCCCATCTGTGAAAGCTTCAACCAGTGAGGTCTTGTAGCTGATGCTACAGCCAATCCTGGCTGGAAATTCAGCTCCAGCCCGGTGCTGTCAGGAAAAAGTTGTTGAGTTGTGAAATCACAGTTCCGGTTTGTTTCTTTCGAAGCATTAATGGTGCTTGTGTTGGTAAAGTTTCCATCTTTCTTCAAGATATCAAAAATGAAAGCAGAGTTACTGTTGTTTGAGGAATTCTCATCTTCGGTAGTGTTGGTAATGGAGGAGTTTGAAGTAGCTGAATCTTCCATTTGCTGAGTCCTTGAAGCTGCTTCTTCTTCTTCTTGGTGGTTCTCGACATCAACAATTACCATCATATTGTTCTTGTTGTTATCTTCACAGCATGAATCACTAGAGGTGATACCAAGATTGAGATCCAACATGATGATCTTTTCTTTTCTTTTTCTGTTTGGCTTATGTTATGGTTCTCACTCCTTAGTATTCGATCCTTTAAAGAAACTAACCAGGATAAGCAAAACCCATTTCAAGAATGACGTCTAGTTAAAGAAAAATCAACAAAAGATGCATAAATTTGTAACAAACAAATGGTAGAGAAAAGGAGAAATTGAAAGACAGTTTCTTGAGTGTAACGGATGGGATCAGAAGAAGAAGATAGACTAAAAAACTACTAAGGTGTGTGTGACCAGGAAACCTTAACCAAAGTACATTTGGAAGATAACGAAAGAGAGAAGGAGAGAGGCAGGGGTGTGTAAAAGTAGAGAAAAAACTGCCTGTCTGTCAGATTATATGGACATATGGAGAGAGAGAAAGCGGCCAGAAATATAGAAAAGTTCATAGAGAGAGAAGATGATTGAGGAGTTTGACGATCAGAAGGGGAGAGAGAAGCATCTGTAGCTGGCTTCAAGGACTAGAAAATTAAAAAAAAAAAAGAAAGAGATGGGGACGTGTTAACCGTAAAGGGTAATATTCTTACACTTGCCCCTTATTTTTGGGATGCTTGTTATAGTAGGCGAGGCTTGCACTCTAGATATTTTTTCACAAATCTTAATTTTACCTCTTTGTCGGCCAAACCCGATTACACATTCCTCGCATGATTACTGCTTACTTCTACTCATATTATTTTAAAATCAGTTAAATTTTTGCCTTGAAAAAACTAATAAAACATCAAAATTAGCTTCCTTTAAATATCATAATATTTGTTTAAACTATAATAATCTCACAAAAATAAATTAAAATAAATTTAAAATTAAACAAAAAAAATTAAATTAAATATTAAATGATGAAATTAATAAAAAACAATGAGAGAAAAATTCAATAAAAAAATAAAAGATGAATTTTAAAAAAAAATTCTAATTTATTTTTTCTACATTGTACTATTATAAAATCTTTACACTTCCAATGTTTTTAGTCTTTGAAAATCATAAAATGTAACAAATTTATTTATCATTTTGGTTATGGTGTTAATTAAGGATAATATTATTCTGAAAATTTTAATTTCAAATCATTTTAGGACAGAATTAATAAATAAAGTAATCATCCTGGTTTCAGTAATCATTTTAGGACAGAATATAATCATAGATAGTAATCCAACTCGCAGTGGTGAGAAACACAGGGCGGAAGATCTGGGCTCGGGGTTTGGTGTGTGACAAGAAAGGCAAGGTAGATTAGTGGAGGATATGATATGATTACTGAAGAACTTGTTTGACGGTGGGAGGACAATCGCAGCTGATACAGTAGAATTCTGAAACAAACGAAACATTACATTCAAAGGAATTGATTCACTATTTCATGGTAGAAATGTTGAATATTGCTCTAATTAATAGTCTGTTATCAATTCACCATCATTACACATATTATTTTCTTTAATTTGGAAAACATTTTAATTTATTGTTAGTATGTGCTTTTATGTCTAACATGATAGAAAATTATATTTTGAATTTTTTTTAAAAGTTTAAACTCTCAAGAAATGATTATTTGATATAATATTAAATAATTTTTAATTAAATTGTCACCAATTTGAATTTTATTATTCTATTTTATTCAATAAAAATTAAATATAAAATAATATATACATGTGAAAATTTTAAGCTAAAAAAACTTTCATGTTAAAAGATATATTAAAAAACTTAACTTTCAAAGTTGAACTGATTATGTTCACACTGTCTTAACATTCAGCTTTACATCTTTTTATATTATTTTTGTTTTTTATTTTAAAATTATATTTAAAAAAATATAATTTTAATATGTTAATATCAAAAATAAAATTTTAAAAGTATTATTTTAGTATATTTTTAAATAAAAAATATTTTAAAAAATAACCACAACAACAAAATTGAAATACAGTTGGGATGAGAAGTCATGATTTATTTGTTTATATGTTAATAATAAATTAAATCTATCACTACAACCAATAAAAAAATAATAAATTAAATTTATTAATTGAAGTACGCTAAAATTGACATGAATATCTACTATAATAATATAAGGAAAACAGTAAGAGGACTCTATCAAATTCGTCTGAAAACTAGAATCACCGTCATCTTACTCTCTTTACACAACAAAAAATACATAATATTCACCACTTCGTAAGAAAAAAAAAAGGAGGGAAAAAATAAAGAAAACATTAATGTGCACATAATTTGACAGACTTGTTTGTACTATTCCATGGCAAACCAATGCTAAAATACACTAAATATAAATATATACTTTGTATACATTCATACATACAAGAATACACGTATATAATTTCAAAAAATAAATGGTTACGGATATGACCAACAATATCGTCGTCATTACATGTCTTATTTTATTCATGATTTTTAGTTGAAATTGTCAATATATAAGACAATTTTTCTAGCAAAATATATAGCAATTCACAGGAACCATCAACTCTGTTAGCTAGCCATTCAACTTGCAATAAAAGGTCGGTCATCAATTTCATGAAAGCATAGCCTGCCCCTGCATTCCCATTGTCTTCACCACACAAATAAAATAAATAAATAAAATTAAACCACACACGAAACTCATCAAGCGGGAGATACGTGGCAAAACATGATAGGCTTTGAAAAGTGGACGGAGATACCATAGCCGAATACATATATATATATATATATATATATATATAAATAAATAAATAAAAGTCGTGCTGAAACAACGTTACTGTAAATAGAACTTTAATTTTAATTCCAAGGGCCACCCTCTCTCGATTTATATTTTTGATCTAGTTATTGTCATACGTAGTTACGTACAAGTAATAGTGGTCCCCACATCATGATCTATAGACAATCGTCAATAAATCCAATGGCTGTGGTTGTTTGGTCTTGGTAGCTGGGTCCCGCAAATATCAAGGAGGGACCACAGGTTTTCCATGTGTGTACCAGGAAGAAGTAGACAACCCTTCTTTCTTAAACTTGCTTCAAATGTCATTGACAAATCTGATTAAAAAGGAAAATATTGCGGTTGAAGTACAAATATAAAATACCTTATCTTTTACGTTTGTTTATGCAGGATCCTAGTCCTCTTTCACTTCCACACGAGACTCGTTAAAATCCCGCGTGGAGGTAAGAAAATAGAATACAACTCGATCCTAGCTCCCACTTTTTGAGAAAATGATAAACGATCCATTTTATATTGAAATTTAATTATTCGCTTTTAAAACCATATAGCTAGTATATTATTTATCAACAAAAAAGAAGTTAATTACAGTCTAAAATTACAGTAAAAATGTTTTACATTATTAAAAAAAATTACCATAAATACAAGGGATAAAAATAACAAGAAGGTGCAGCTGGGGAGGATGGGACTGCATGAATATTTATTTTCTATCATAACATTTAATGGATCTTGAACTGTATAGTAAGAGTTAGGTCTCCGTCTTTAAGTTTTCATCCTACATTTTTCAATATTGGAACTTAATATATATTCCCAAGAGAAAAAATTAAATATATTTAGAAATTATTCTCTTGAAGTTGGAAAAGAAATCATAGCTCAGGAGAGAGACAGGCACACAAAAAGAAAGAAGAAGAAGTCAATAGTACTGGAATTCACTAAAAAATTATAAAAATATTTTATTTTTCTGTCTCTTTTTTTAATTCTCTCTCCTGTCTCTCTCCCACTCATACATCTCTATCATGTATTTTTGGATGTCTCCTCGAAACAAATATCGGCATGCATGCGTCAGGCTAATATTAATTTATTCCTAGTCCATTCTTGGCGAAGGAAGATTTAAATTCGCATAACCCTTGACAGGGTGGTGGAGTAGGGCAGGCACTTGCACGAACCGGTCACGTGCCCCATCTATGAACGCCGACAGGCTAGTGCATAACTGAATGGATCTCTTGCCTCCATGTTATTACGTTGCTTGATTCTTTTTATTTTTTATTTATTTATTTTTACATTGCAAGGAGTAACAGTCTTGGCCTTGTTGAGTAGTGGAATGTGCCCAGGATAAGCTAGGAAAAAGACGAAGAAACCGACCGTGAAAAGTATTATACGGGTTTGTCCCTTAAGATCTTTGGCTTACGTGTCCTCAGACGGTTCACTCAGTCAGAGCAAATGCTGGTTTACACTGTTATTATAACAATATCTAAATTCTGCAGGGGGATTCACTGTTACTCACACATAAAACAACCGAGAATTACAACAATAATTCAAGTGATTTTTTTTATTATTTTTTTAAAATTATTTTTATTAATTTTATTTTTTAAATATTAACCTGGTTAAAATTTTTACTTTGTAATTTTTTTCTTTAAGATACTGTAAATTGCTGCGATGTTTTTCCACATAGTTTTTCTATTTTATTTCTTTATTTTTCAAAATTATATTTGTTGATTTTTTTTAATATTAAGCTGATTGAGAATTTAGTTTTGTAATTTGTTTTTCTTGAAAACATTGTTGATTGCTATAATGTTTCTCCACATGATTTTTTTATGATTTTCTTTGAAATTATATATTTTTTATTTTATTTTTTAATATGAAGCTGGTTAAAAATTATAGTTACAATATGTGAGGAAAGCACTGTAACTTTCCTCGAAAATTACTGTTGATTGCTACAATGTTTTTTTCACATGATTTTTTCCTGTTTTTTTATGTTTTTTCCTAAGATTATCTTTGTTAATTTTATTTTTTAAATATTAAGCTAGTTAAGAATTGTAATTACAAATAAATACAAGTTTTTCCTCACAAAACACTATGGATTGATACAGCTTTTCCTCGCATTATTTTTTTCCAGTTTCTTTTGTGTTTTCTTTTTTTTGTAATATTTTTTTCTAAAATTATCTTCGTCGATTTTTTTTTTAATATTGAGTTGGTTAGAATTTAACTTTGTAATAAAGCTTAATCATGTGGGGGAAGTATTGTAGCTTTGCTCATAAAACATTGTGGATTGCTATAGTGTCTCTCCGCATGGTTTTTTTTGTTATAATTTTTTCAAATTATCTTTTTCAAATTTATTTTTTTAATATTGAGTTGTTTGTGAATTACAATTACAAGTCATTATAAATAAGGCTAAATCATGTGGGGAAGCACTGTAGCTTTCATCACAAAACACTGTGAATTGCTACAGTGTTTTCAGTATGATTTTTTTTTTGGTGTTTGTTTTGTTTTTTTTCTAAAATTATTTCTGTCGATTTTTTTTAAAAAATATTGAGCTGATTGAGAATTTAGCTTTGTAATTTTTTTCCTTTAAAACACTGTGAATTATTGCAGTGTTTTCCCATATGATTTTTTTATAATTTTTTCCAAAATTATCTTTGTTGAATATTGAGTTGGTTAAAAATTATAATTACAATAAAGCTAAATTATATGATGAAAGCGTTGTAGTTTTTCTCACAAAACACTGTGGATTGCTACAATATTTCTCTTAATGGTTTTTTATTTTATTTTATTAGGAAAGCGCTATAGTTTTCCTCACAGAACATTGTCAATTGCTAAAACGTTTTTTCTCATGGGTTTTTCTCCTTCCAAAACTATCTTTGTTGGTTTTTTTTTTAATATTAAGTGGTAGAGAATTTAGTTTTGTAATTTTTTTCTTTTTATTAATTGAAAGCTAAATCATGTAGCGAAAGTACTGTATCTTTCCTCACAAAATACTGTAGATTGCTACAAATCATTTTGTTCAGTCTCTAAGTTTTTTATCACCAGCACAACTTTTTTTCTCGTCATGAAATATTTGCTCCATCATATCTTTAATTTCTATTACTTATCTAGCGTTGGTTTACAATTATAACATTATCAAGTATATTTGTTTTATAAACCCGCAGCAGTGCGCGGGCATGTTATCTTATCCCATTGAAATTGTGTAGCTATAACCATTGATGCTTATTATTAATAATACTTATTGTTTTTAAGAAAAAATTTTATTTTAAAATATATTTTTTAAAAATATTTTTTTATTTTTAATATTAGCATATTAAAATAATAAAAAAAACATAAAAAATAATTTAAAATTAAAAAAATAAAAAACTTTGAAAGTTAATCACGATCAAACCCACAAACAAATACAATCTAAGAAGCAAAGATTGAGATTTTCATGAATTGTTTTGTCTTGTAATGGATATGATAAAATGAAGTGATTGATTTAAACTTCATGTACGAACACCACGTGACAGTAAATAGAGGGGAAAAAAACATTCATACTTTTACATAAATATTCTTTGCTGATCCATGACGTATTACTAAGTATATACAAGTTTCAAACAATTCGATTACTGTTTAATAAATTTATCCAGCTTTTTTTCACGAGATACCACGTGACAGTAAATAAATTAAGAGGAAAAAAAGACATTCATAAAATATTTTTTTTTCTTAAAATCTAATTATTTCATTTCCACATCTGAAACCATAATTGAAATTTTATTCAAAGAGAATTTGAATTCATTTTAAGAATTTTAAGAAAATCAATCATTTTTTACTTTTCTTGATTTGTTTTGCAGGTTTTATACGACGCATTCAAGTGTACACGGCGGCACGCCATGGATAGAGTGTACAAAATTGAGGACAAAATCACTGGAAAATAAATTTAGGCAAAGCTCTTAGTTATAATTAATCTAAAAAAAAAGCTTTGATTATTTATCATTTCCATCTATTTTTAGCTTTTTATAGATCTACTATTATTTCATTTCATGTTTTGAAACTAACCCTTTAATAGTTCTTCATTCATGATATTAAAAAGTACTGTGGAGTTAAGGCATACTAATGTTTGGTTTTTTACTTTTGTTTTTTGCTTGAAATATTCTAATTAATAATGCCACGAGTTAGATTTTTTTATGTATTTTTTTTCAATTTTAAATATATGGAGAGGTATGGAATTTTTTTCCAGCTTGTGTATGATTTCTTGTTAGACCTTCTCACATCAAGGCAAGTGCCATTCTTTTCTGTTCCATATCTTATGCTGCTTTCTAAAGCTATCATGCTAAATATCACTTGAAATGTCATCGGTTAGGTTTCTATCACTGGTGAAGAAAAGAAATGTTATTGCTTAATCAGGTAAGTCGGCCAGTTACTCAACGTAGCAAGTTATTTGACTGTCCATGTGATATCATTTAGTGATTGTACGTTGTTTCACATTTAGATATATATTAAGTTATTTCATATTTAGGTGTGAAACTCTGGATCGTTATATATCTACCTGGTGATTTTAATGGAATATTGAGGCATAAATCATAATAATAATACATCACAATACTTTATGTATTTTTGGGTTTATAGTTATTAGGATTGAAGAATTAAAAGACTTGTTTTCGAGCGTGTTTGGTAGTGCGGTTGCGAGTGCTTTTCAAATAACTTTTCGTGTCAAAATGCATGTCAATGATATTTTTTTCATTTTTTAAAAATTATTTTTGACATCAGCACATCAAAACGATCCAAAACATATAAACCACGTTAAATTTTAGTAAAAAAAAAATTTAATTTTTTGAAAACGCAGCCACAGCCGCGTTTCCAAACATTCCCTTCATGACTTCGAGTACTCTACATATAAATATATATTTTTTTTGGGTGATTTCATGGTCTTACAATTCGAGTCCTTCTCTTCTTGCTATGATTAAACACCACCATTTTCGACTGTGTTGCAATTAAATCAAGTTGATGCCCAATTAGGTCTTCTCCTATTACACAAATTTTTGTTGACAATAATTAGTCCATAGCCAGTAAAAGCAATGATCCAAGGAAGTGCCTCTTCTCCTCTTCAAAAGGCAGATGTTTTTATCATCATTGGACCACAAATTTCCTCCCAATGAAATTACCCACACGCACATGTATTTTAAGGATGGGAGCTGAGAAGCTCTTAGGATTCCTTTTTTTTTTTCCTTGCCAAAGGTTCCCAGCTACCTTGCCTTGCCATTTTGTGAAATTCTCCGAGTATCGGTGCTTTAATAGGAAGAAGAAGAAGAAGAAGAA
>Ga0325405_1001965_pt1 | contig 21144 bp, 10 predicted proteins | sample PopdelMetagenome_21_FD_205663 | JGI IMG/M metagenome (GOLD analysis project Ga0325405, IMG submission 205663) | Populus deltoides microbial communities from Bellville, Georgia, United States - Xylem-Control-R2 | ecosystem: Host-associated > Plants > Phyllosphere > Stem > Wood/Secondary xylem...
CCTGGAAATACATAAAAATAATTTTTTTTATTTTTTAAAAATATTTTAGATATTAACACATTAAAATAATCTAAAAATATAAATTTTTTTATTTAAACAAAAATTAAAAATAAAAATTAAAAAAAAAGCATAATTTACACCACATTCCCAAACTGCAATTAATAAATTTGAACTAAGAGCTGGATTTAGAAGTAAACAAGTTTAGCTGATGGATTGGGCCTGGCAAGGTTGATTAACACTGCTGATTTTTCACTGTCCATTGGCCAAGCTCAACGTTTTCCAATGAATATCATTTTGATCGACTCAGGCCTAATATTTTTTTATATATATAGAAATTAGCGAACACTACTTTGATGGTAATATTGGGAGTAGCACTGGACTGACATATATATATATATATATATATATATATATATATATATATATATAGAGAGAGAGAGAGAGAGAGAGAGAGAGAGAGAGGAGGGGGGGGTAATAAATTATAATATATCACGACCGTTCTCTCTCTATCTGCAAAAAAACATACACGTAAAAGATTGAGCATGCATGCTCTCAACACATGTAACATGATGAATGCCCTCTGCTGAAGGCAACTTGCACAGATGTTAGCAGCTAGCTAGCTAGCCCTCCCTTCAGTAACAAACACAGATATCTCCATCTCGCCTTGTTAATTATCGCACTCTCTGTGGTCCTTTCTTTCTCCTGTACTGCTACTGCCAATAAATAAATCCCTCAGGGCTCACCATTATATATATATATTTCTGGGCTGCTGATTAATTACGTGAAAAAATTACGTGAAGAGTTGAAAAGTCACTCCCATTTATTTTATTGTACGATCGATTGAGCTAGCTAGTCCCCTGTACAGCATCGTATCTCAGAAAGTAAATACAGCAGCTAGGCGTGGATGGATGGCGAAGATTCGAGGACGAGTTCTTTTCGATTCTAGGAAAATATCGATGTGGGCAAGTCGAGTTCTTCTGCGAATTATCTGTCAAAAACCATGTTACGTTACCATACTTACATGAAAAAAACGAAGCATATATATATATATGATCATGCAGGCGTCTTAATTTTAGGTGTATATGTATACATATATGTACCTTAATGCAAACTTAAACTGTTGGGAAGCAACCAAATTGACAACATCAAGTGTCATAATTAATTAAGAAATTGATTAAAAGTTGAACTGTTGTTGTCCACCATTCATGCAAGTTGCTCCCTCCTTAGTCTTCCACCTTCTTTTAAGCATGTTGCTTTTGGCTCCTTCCTCCATGTTTGTTAGGTCAAAGCAACAACTTTGTCTCTCTCTCTCTCCCTCTCGCACCTTTTTTGATCGTCCCTTTTGCATTATCATGTTAAATAAATAAATAAATATTTTCTTATTAATTGATTAATTATCATAACCCTACTTCAAATAAATGAAGAGTTGTCTCTCTCTTTCACTATAAATTTTGTAATAATTAAAACCTTTCGAGAAAAGCCAATGCACTTCTAGCCCTTCCTATATATCTCTACCTCTCCCTTGTCTTCTATATATTAGAATAATCCATGGCTTCTTCTTCTTCACAACCACTTCACATAAATGAATTCCTTCCGTCCTCTCCCTAATATATACCATCTTGTTCCTTTTTATTATTATTATTATTAGGGTTTTTTCTTTGATTATTACCATTCTTTAATTAAAACCCATTACTATTTAAAAGCAATGCAAATTGTAGCTCTTTAAATATTCTGTCTGTATATATATATATATTAACAATACATCTCTACCCTTTTGCATGATTCAAGAGTCATTAGAAGATACCACGTGTGATCTCTCTTCTTTCTTTAAGCATGCAAGTGGGAAGCCTCCACATGCATATAAAATTGATTTGCATTTACAAGATAACACAGTGAATAATAACATCAAGATAATGAAGAAGGCAAAGGAGAGGCAAAAAAAAATAAAATAAAAATAAAAATTCCTAGCTTCACTAAATTAAGTACTTAATCCGATCGAATTCTAACAGCCCATTAACATTTGCCACAACACAGGTGAAGTCAATCACTAGGCAGCTGCTGTCATCTGGCTCCATTAATTTGTATCACATTATATATATATATATATATATATATATATATATATATATATATTAAAAGTTGGAGAAATGATTTTGTGAAGGTTGAACCATTTGTAGATCAGTCGTGGTTTGGCATGAGTTATCTTCGCTGATCATTGTCCTACAAGAGAAAAAAATAATCCAAAAAGTTGAGTATAATTATCAAACACCATGCATAGATTATATTATATGTTACTAAAAGTATTTATAAATAAATAAATAATATAAGGTACTCATAGGTAAGAAAAAAGTTTATGCACTGACTGTCAACAAAAAATAATGATGATGAAAAAAGTCTTATCCAATATGATTTCTCCATTAGAAACCTCCACGGTAGTCAATATTGGACACCACCTTAAAAGTTCAAAGACTAATAATTAATTTCTCTTGGAAAACACTTACTCTCGTGGACGAGATGCCCAGAGGGAACTGAGTGCCCGTAATCTCCCATAAAATTCTCCGATCACCAGAAAACACCGTGCTGCCTGTCTTACAGTCAATATCCGACGGAGTTGGTGAAGGGTTTGTTGTCTCAAGTTATCAGCCTGTACAGTGCCAAAAAAATAGTTCCTTGAGAAAAGAAGGGGGGGGGGGGGACAGAATACATGCTGGTGTGAAGAACAAATCAAGTAGAAGCTATGACGGGTCCAAGTGCAACGGCATGTGTGGACAAATTAACCCTACACATTTCAAAGAGGTTGAAATTCATGAGCTTGTCTTATCTATCAGATTTGTACCTTTCAAATCATAATAAAATAAAATAATAATTATAAAAATCTTTCTATAGTTTGTTTGTTTCTCTCTATACTCTCATGAATTTCACTTTTTATAGAATAGTTTATACGTTTGATAATAGTTTATAGTTTACATTCTCAAGATTTTTTATTCGATTCAAGATATAAAATATAATTTATAAAAATACAAAGAGAAAATAAAATTTACATTAAATAATAAAAATAATAATAATAATAAGAGAGCTTTTGTGATTAATAGACAAGGTAATTAATTGTTAATTGATTAACAATTAAAGAGTTTCTAGAATTGTTTAATGGTGTTGATAGGTCTAGCTAGCTAGGGTTTTTTTTATTTCAACAAACATCATTTTTCTAACCACCCTTCTGATAGCAACGTTTTATTTGATGAAAAACCAACATCGAAACCCTAGCTAGCAATCAACATTGATCAGGAAATGGACTTCTTAGCTGAAAAATAAAGATATATTCTTCTCAAAATGATCATTGGATATAATAAAACTAAAATAAGTTATAGTACAAGTCAAGGCACCATCCACCCTACACGTGGCAAAAAAGCAGTGGCAATGATCAGTTTTGATGTATAGAATCATGTTAAATCATTAGCTCGTTGACCAAAAGCTTGAGAGTACACAACAAGCAGTGGATGTTTCGAGGTATATTAATTTTGTAAAAAATCTGCGACACCATTAAACGCAGATATTTATAGCTAGGATGGGGAAATCCATGTTAAATGCATCGGGCATGACTGTAGCATATATCTTCTTGACTAAATTATATATATTAAATAAAACTGATCAACATGCATGTGTCTACACATACATATATAATATATCTTGATATATATATATATATATACACTTAATATTTTGGTTTAAAAAGTCAATAAATATTTCTAAATCAAGTTTTATCTCCAATGAAGTGTAAGCTCCGGGACTCTTACCCTTCAGGTGTCAGGTAGAAATGGCGGCGCAAATCAAGCTGGATATAATGGAATATTAGACGACTAGATGGGAACATCAGAGCTACTAGTCTCTCCATATATTTCACAGCTACTAAGTTTCTTTGCTTGACCTGTGTATGTTGCATGTGATCACACGCATGATATATATATATATATATAATCATGGTGATATAATAATCAACTCCTAATCTTATCTCGCTAAATCAAATGAGAGGTGGCCATATATAGGATAATATAGGTTATATAGTAGAAGATATGTTTCTAATATAGGTGGGGGGCGGGGCTGGCAGGGACCGCAACCTTCTAAAGAAAAGAAAAAAATTCTACTCTTCAACACCTCCCCGGATTAAAAAAAAACTCCTGACTGCCACTCCATGCCTCTTGTCCCTATGCCAATTAAATAACTTCTGCTATGATTTTTGTATCTGTTATCACCTTGACGTGTATATTAAGGCGCATCACCTAGTTGCTAATTAGGAGCATGGAATTTGGGAGCTTCCATGAAATCAAGTGAGAGATAGATCTTAGGCTTTATTTCAACCTCTAAGAATTGAGAGCAGCTTTTCTATATCATTGTCAGAAAGCACTAAACTTTACTTGCAAATGAAGTTCAAACTATTTTCTAATTCTTCTGATATAACTGAAAGTGGTGTTTTCGGACTCTCTCATAAGTCCCTCTCCTGTTACTGTGGATTTTGTTTCTCTTAAATAATGATCTTTCCTCTAAAAAATGGCTTAATCAATGTAATCAAGGTTAATGATATGTTTACCTGGCGAACGAACCCTTCAAGATTGGCAAGCTTGCCTAACGCCACTGCCATCTGCTGCATTCCACCAATGACCGGTCCGCCAGCAATGGTGTCAACCAGAGACTGTTGGAGCTGCTCTAGGCCTTGGGAGAGAGCCTCTTCTGCTTGCTGTGAAGATTGTTGCAGGCTGTAAATCCCCATGACTTGCTGTTCTGTTAAAGGGTCTAGCTGGGATATTAACATCTGCTTCACAGAAAAATGAAAAAACAAAAGACAATTGTTTTTGTTAGAGCATCTGATGGGGGTATTTTAGTCATTTTATATTAGTTGCATGGCTCTTTTAGGGCCAAAAGTCTCCCATGACTTTGAGAAAAAGGATATTGCCAACAATTTTATTTTTCTTTTTGTGCCAAGGAGAGGACACTCCTTTAGGACACTTTAGTTGTCTCAATCTCTCTCTTTTAAATGGATAATGTGCCCTTTACAAGGGAATATTTCATCTCCTTGTACAGTACACATCTCTCACTGTGCCTCTCTTTTTCCTTAAATGACTAGAATAACCCTTGTACACTACACAGATCCCTGTGCTTAGTATAAATTTCCAATGCTGGCCACTATAATGGCAGCGATATCTAGAGTAGAAAGCAAGCAATGTGATGTAATTTAAATGCATTAGGAAATTCAAACCTTGATGAGTTCTGAGGGCCTAAAACCACCCATCCACAGGAAGCAACGCTCGGCTGGAGTGGACCACATTCCGGTAATCAGGTGAAAGATATCAGATTTTGCAGCCTCTACCTTGAGCCGGAAAATTTCATCGTAATGTGAAATATACCCATCTACTATAACCCTAAGGTCACCGTCCGATAAATGTGCTTGCAATCCTGTCCGGAGCTCCGACATGTGCCGGTGGTCGTCTTCTAGCCATCTTGCATACTCCATATCAAATATTGCTGCTCCTGTAACAGCAAGAACAACAACGATGATGATAAATGAAAATTAATGGTTGGGGTTAAGTTAGGGTTACAAGGATCATGACCCATTTGCACTTTTAATCCATGGTTAATCACATGGTGGACCAAAGTGACACACTATTGAAAATAAACTACTTTTTTTTTTTTTTTGTAAAGATTGTGTTGCGTCCCTTTTTAGTCTTTAACTAAAACAAATGTTATTTCTGCTTAAAAGAGGAAAAGGATGATTGAGTTAATGCCAAAGAGAGTACTAGCTTTGTGCCTGGAAAAAGTCCAGCAATATTCCTATCATTATTGTGACTGTGTGGGTAAGACTATTTGGATTAAAAGAGTTTTGAGAAAGATTTTGTCACGAGATTTGATTAAAGAGATTTCTTTCAGCAAGTTTCTATATAAATTCTGAAATTTACATAGGGTGAAATCAACCACCATTTTCTTTTTTACCAATTCAGCTACTGAAAAGACAATTGAAAACCAGAAAATGCCTTAGCAACAATATTTTATAGATTTTTGCATTTTTTTCCAAAAGGACCAAACAGCAAAACATATTATATATGAATTTTATTCTTAGAAATAAATAAGTATACCTAATCAAAGTTCGGATTGAGATCAAGAACACCACTTATGTCATTCCCCTTGACAAATCAGCAAATGTCACATGAGGATTTTACAATATAGAGAAAACTTGATAAAAGTTGCAGTCTTTTTCCTCTTATTTCCCTTTTCTTTTGTAAGTTTAGTGACCCTTTTGCTACTTCACTACGAAAAATTCAAGAGAACTCACCAGAGCTGATATTGCCACCGGCACCACCGCAGCCACCCAAGAACAGCCCCTGTAAAGCAACCCAGAATTAATATATATATATATTGAAAATTTTAAAAGATTGTGCATTGATTGCTAAAATGTTGTCTAAATTTGTACAAAAGTTAAAGACCTGCTGTCTTGCACGCTGAAGATCTTGTTCTAACTGAGTAAGTTTTATTCTACTAGTCTCTAGCTGCTGGACATATGCCTGTTTTGGGACACAACATAAAGACAAGATTAAAGAAAAAAAATTACATTAATTGAAGTCACCAAGTTGTTGGAAAAGGAAAATGACCCTTGCCTTTTTCCTCAGTCGACTCTTCTTTGCAGCTTCCCTGTTTTGAGCTAAACGTCTCAATGTCTGGAACCAAAAGCAAAGCAAAGTTTTTTTTTTTAGTTATAGAAGGCAACAAATTTTGAACTCCGGACATTGTTAAGGTGGTAAAGAAAAGAAGAGAAAAATACCTTAGCATCAAGTTGTTTCTCTGATGTTGAACCTTTTCTCTGCAACAGGACATAAAACACACGTAAAACACTGTCCTAATACCCCCACAAACAAGAACTAAGAAATGAACCCAAGTAAGAAAATTTATGCAAGTCGTCTAAAACGTAGCATATTTTAAGATAAAATGATAAAAGAGATCTCTCACAGAATTCCCAGGAAGAAATTCTGGTTGCTGATCATTTTCATGTAAGTCTTCTTCTAGAAATTGGTAGTCAAGAACAATGTCTGGGTGGCAATAATCACCATTATCTTCCATTTTTTGGAGGGGCTTTGGCTAATTTCCTGATTTCAAAGCTGATTTTTAAGGCTAAAAAGTAAAGACAAGAGGCTTAAGTGATAGTTATGGGGATTGAGTAAAGTGGGTCATTGTACAAGAAAAAAAATAACAGTGTAATGATTCTCATTTTGACCTTATATATTATTCACAAGTCTCCCTCCATCTCTCTCTCCCCCCCCCTCTGATTTCATGTCAGTCATTTGAACAGGAAATCGTTCAGGAATCAGGGAAGGCTCTGGCCGAGTAGTTGGGATCTGTGCTTATGGATATTGAAGATATGGAGAGAGGGAGCAATAAAGATACAAACTTTTTCCGGAGTTTGGGAGAGAAATAGAGAGGGGGGGGGGGGGGGTCGTCTAAGAGAGACAAATTATTAAGCAAAACAGTTGTGTCAAGAACCTTTTCGTGGGGAGATTTGGCAGGTGATTGATTCTGTTGAGAGGGTCCCCCTGTTCTTGATGTATCATTAGCCATATCTACTTGTTGCTGTTCTTGAAACTGTAGATGCTTCTGATAAAAAGCCTGATTGTAATGATCTGAAGAAGAAACTTTTTTACTGATGGGAGATTCTGGTTCCAGATGGGCTTCAGCTTTGCTTGAAAGAGTGTTTAATGCTGATCCTGAGTCAGTACTCTCCCCTCCTGACTTTGAACTTCCCTGAACGTTTAATTTAAACCAAAACAGAAGGGAAACCCCACAAGAATTATTCAAAAGGGCATTAAAGAATCAAGAATCATTTAAAAAATTGAGCTAAATTCTGGAAATGGGAAAGCACCCAAGAACCATAAAGAAAGTTCAAAACTTTTCAATTTGAGTACAGGAATGACTTTCAGGAAAATTTGTTGATATGAAAAAAGTGGGAGAGGTTTGCTTTGCTCGGACTTACAAAGGCTGTTGTTTTTATCTATTACTGATATCAAAAGACAAAAGACATGGTCAAAGATGTAGAAAGGAAGCTAAGAAACTACTACTCTTGGGGTTTCCTGGAATCTCATTGGCCATGAAGGAAACATTTCCAGTGTAGCTGCAGGTCTGCCTGTTACTGTAAATAAAGCTGCAAGAATCAACAAAAGCAAAATCTCAGAAGATCAGATCACCTCAGAATAAAGACGATAAAGATTTTAATAATATTTTCTTTGCCACCTAATCCCCATCTTTTCTGCAGTTATATGTGGACAAAGTCAGTAAATCATGCCAAGGTGGTCAGGTTACTATGTTTGTAGCCTTACACCATTGATTTCTCTAGCCTCAGAATGATTACAGTATTGGAAATGGAAACCCCCCCTGTGCTGTCCTTCTCTTTAGATTAGACATATTCAAACCTCTCTGTGCTTTTTGTAGAGTTGGTTATACTTATCCAACGTCACAAAAGGAAAAATGATAGAAAGAAAGAGAGAGGAAAAGGGTGGTAGCATACGTGCTTTAGCTTCATCATTCCTAATCTTAACTCCTTGCAGCACAATTGCTTCTTCTAGCTCTCCAAAATCAAAAGCAGATCCTTCTTGATTACTATAGGCAAAAATACAACTATCCCATGTCAGCCGTACTTGAACAAACAAAAGAATTGTAAGAAATTTGAAAGCTGATAAGCGACATACATGAAACTGGTTGATGGGGTGTTGATTCCATGGAGAAGTGCATAAGGGAGATGCTGATTAGAGGGACCTGAGTCTGACAAACCAGTCTCTCCAATTCTGTGGCTAGCCATGCAAGCTCTCTCTTTTTTAGACCATTCTACTCATCATATCTTTCTCCAACAAGAATTAACTGATCATCAAACGTTAAAAAAGATGTTGTGAATTAGACAACAAGAAGAAGCAGAAGTGGTAAGAAACAGAGGAATTGGACAGCAAGTAAACTATTGTCAAAACAAATTCAAATTTTCTAATTTTGTTTACCTCAGTTTGGTATTGAATTTAGAGCTGGAAATTAAGTTGTGCTTGAAGAAGAGCACAACTGGGAGCGAGGGAGGGAGGGAGGGAGGGAAATCAAAGCTAGTTTTCTTGTCAAAGTGTATATCTAGGTTTCTACAACAAGGGACAAAGTCTTTTTCTTCAGAAATCTCTATCCACTCTTTCCACCTTTTGCTCTTTCATGGCTGTCTCTATCTCTTGCTTTCTTTCTCTCTTTCTCTCCTTCTATGTGAAGAAAACTAACCTAATTTGATTAGTTTGTTTTCCTTTTTGCCCTTTTCTCTTCTTTTCTATTTGGAGTTTGCTTTAGTTCTATCAACAAGCAGGGTTTTGAAAGTTGAAACTCATCCCCCCTCTGTAGCAAACCAAAACTCTTGTCCTTGCAAGCAAGAGCTGTCTCAAGCCCTCTGGGTAGCGTGGAGGGTTTTTGCCAAAAATAAACACATAAAAAAACAGCAACAAAATTCAATGATCAAATAAATAATTAAACAAAACCAGCAGAAGAGGAGGTGGGGTCGTTAGCAGGAACCCACTAGAATCACTAAATGACTCCTACTCCACTCTTCTCTCTCTTCTAACCGCCTGTGCTTTCCCATTGGTCCTTTTTATGGCTCTTCAAGGATTCAAGTACTTTGCAGCAGGGGAAAAAAATCAAGATTTATTTATCTAGCAGTAAATTCAACATGGAATATCATGGAAGATGAGACAAGGTTTTTTCTTTCACAAAATATGGTAATAGGAGAAGTCTTTCTTGTACTGTCTCTTGATGGCCCAGAAGAGAATTGAGTTTCCTTTTGACACCTCAAGGGGGCGGGGTCGCAAGAGGGAGGGAGATTAAATTTTTATTATTTTTGTAGGACTAATTTGAATTATCTCAGAGTGTTGTTACACCATTTCAACCAAAACATTAGAATAATGATCCCAAAACAAATCCCCTCTTGTAATATATTAATCCAAGTTCCTGAGATGGATTTGTTTGGTATTATCTCCCTTGTTGATAGGTCAACATCCATTCCCTGTCATCACCTAAAACCATGCCACATGAAGATTCCTTTCCCTTAATAGAAGAGGTCTCAGAGTAACAGGGAATTCATCTTATCTTCTCGTTAGGGTCTTAATCCCTTAATTAGGTAAGGTTTTTTGTGTTGTCAATGCCTTGAAACCTTTTTTTCTTTCGAGCAGATATGGCCAATCGTGAAAAACTACCCTTTTGTAATGGTCTGAACAAAAAAGAAGAGTTAAGAGTCAATTGATGGATTGCAAAGCTGTTCAAACAGTGCTTTTGAGGGTTTAATAAGATAGCCATGACAAGCATTATTGATGATATATGTGTTAATCAGGAGGATGTGTCTAGAGAGGGAGTGAGAGGGGTATTGGACCCATGATCTTTCATCAGGATAGATAGAAACAAATATTTTATGCTGTGCCCATCTGCTACTTTTGTAGGTATATGCATTATTCCTTCATGATCCCAATGATTGGCCTAAAAAAGGGTTTTGGGTCCAACATAGAGGTATGATTCATGGATTAGGTAAAAACATGCGTTCAAACCCTATATACTTTATCCAACCTTGTTCCCAATAAGCCTTGCAACATGTTCTTCATATGGAAGATTTCAGAGTCTTCTTTTAGATTATAGATTCTATGAATCTTGCATTCCCCCGAACTGCGGTTCTTTTATAAGTTCCTTTGCTTCTATGCTTGTAGAGAGGTTATTGGTCTAGATCAAATCCAAGTATATTTAAGATTTTAGTTAACTAATTAAGCCATTGCTTGTCACTTAAGCATGAAACTAAAACATATTTATGTATATTGATTTATTCATTGATATTGCTTCTACATATAAAGTATTGACTTCAATTATCCCACTTGCATCCTTTTCTAGTTTTCTATCATTATTAGAGTTGCGTGAGCTAGGCTTACAAGTTTATCTCCCACGGTTTCTCATCAATCAATTGAGACAGGAACTTAGCTGAAAATTCTATGAAGAGAAGCAATTCATAGCCAAGTTCTTGACCTTTATCTTAAAGAATGGTTGAACAAGGTCAGAGTCATAATGGGAAATCATTATTAATTATACTTCCGCGCGCTAAGGATACTCTGCGGCTAATTCGAGAGTGCTCTTGACCATCGAATTAAAAAACGCTGAGAAATTTCCCAGCATTAATTATAAGTGGTATCCACAACAAGCTCAGTATCTCCTGCATGACTTGTGAGAAAGATTATTGAAATAATTGTATCGGTTGCTTAGATGCCTTCTCTCTGTATGTAAATAAAATCTTCACCCCAAACATACTACTGAAGCAACCTAAACAGCCTTGATGGTCTCCTCAACTACATAATAGACTTGATCACTAAATCCAAAACAGTGCAGAAAGTTTATAAACTTCCCTCTAACTCAGAGCATCCTCTCAGATTCTGGCAATCTCGGTGCCAAAATCTTCCAAATTGGCTATCAATAATTTACCAGATGCTGCATCAGCTCCTGAAATCGGCTGCTGGTTTGAAGTAGATATACATTATTGAAACTTAAACACTCATTTGGTAGTTAGAATTGGTGGAATATTTGCCAAAGCCAACTAATACAAGTAGTAGGTGCTGGGCTGCTGCCCATTTTGATTCTGACTAGAAGTTCATGCACACAGCGAAGGTTTATTTCAGATACAAGAAAGTTGACTTTATTCTCTTACAAAAGAGTTGGCAGCACAGTTTCCACCTCCAATAATACAGAACTAAACAAGCTTAAATTCCTTGAAATCAGAACATTTGTACGAGGTCTACTTCAACTTACATTTGTCGACTTTCTTCACAGAAAAAAAAGAACATCACATGTAATGAAAAATCTGGCACTTACGAGGGATCTTCCCTTCCAGCACTGCAACCTATTCAAATACCCTGAAGAGGAAGAACGGAAATACACATTGATAATGAAAAATAACCTCCACAGGAGACGGTGGGGGTTGCAAATTGTTACCGGCATGACCATCTTAAGATCAGTGGTAAAACATTAAGAGCAGCCTAACTGAATGACCATGATTGCTTGACATGGAATCAATCATAACCACCACAATTCCATGCTGAAAAATGAATTATCCCAAGACCAACAAAAAAAAATGAAGTGTTCTACTTATAGGAGTAGATTGAAAGTGATCTTTCATATCGAAGATTGTCACCCCTCTTAACAGTATCAACAATATCGTGATCCTCAAAACTCAATGTTTTGGACATACAGGGCTCTACTTGCATATAGCATCTTAATTCTTAGTGTGGTATGACCTTGCAGTTATGGACAAAGTTCAAACAGATTACTGCAAGATCTTCAGACATGATCCGGGCTTTTTCCTAGGTGACTCCGGATAACGAAGAATCTAAGAACAGCAATTCAGAAAGCACAGATGTTCCCTTCTCCTTTTATAACTGAAGGAATCCTAAGACAACAGTATTTTGAAGAGTTATAAAAGCCGGCCGTGCATGGTAGGTGTCGATCTAGAGCCTAGTCAAGTCGGGTATCATTTCAAACTGTATTTTTGCACGCTCCCCTAACCTATACGATTTGATTGAAAAGTGTTGCTAGTCTGTGGCAATTAAATAGTTTCTAAGAATCAAATCGGTCACTACGGATCTATCTTCAATAGCAAAGGAGCGATGATGGATGGACATTTCATCTATAGTTAAACATACATATCATAATATATATATATTTCATAATATTTTAATATTTTTTAAAATATTATATTCTTCAAAATCAATAAAATCAAATAAAACTTCAAAAATTATCATCATTAGATAAAACAAAATAAATAACTCATAATACTTATTATATTGTTAAAATTCAAACTTGATTAAAACAGTATAATAATAGAGCGTGTAAAATATCAAAACAAAATAAAAACTAAAAAGAAAACCTCATGAAACAAGTAAGGCATATCGACCAAAACTGAAAAAGTAAGAATACTCAACAAAGTCTACTTGCTAACAGAAACTAAAAACCTAAAAGAATATTAAAAAAAAATAGAGGGATGAGTTCAACTAACTCAACGAAAGAATAACATTTAATATAGATCTTAGATATTAATAACTTGTAAGTCGATATATCTTGATATAAATATAAATACTAAGTACATTAACATAAAAATTATCTATATTACATGCATATTAATAGTTTGCATATTAACATAGATCATAGAGAATAACATTTAACATAAATCTTAGATATTAATAGTTTTCAAGAATTAATCAATTGTGCACATCATATAATCAACATACTTATATTATTTATATTACATGCATATTAAAGATTATCTTACTCACCTGGAAAATAAAAGCAAAAGACAAACATATGCAGAATTTGAGACTACTGAAGATCATTAGGAGTAACGTCAGCAGAACGTATAATGGATACAGAAAACACTCAAAAACAATTTGAAATAAAGTAACATAAAAGATTAAAAACCCTTAACTTAGAGACCAAAACGTAAATATATAACCAAACTGATTCACCCGATTGATTTCAAACATAACTCAAACCTAACAAACCTTATAAAACTCTACTCTTGGGTCAACCAATCGACCAAGATGACCAACCAGTCGACCTGAATGACTAACCGGTCGATCATTATCACAGGTCAACCTATCAACCGATATCAACTAGCCAACAAGTTAGTCGTTTTACAACAAATAGTCGACCGACAACAACAGATCGGCCAGTTCAGCCAACCGGTTAATCAGGATTTCCTGAATCTTGATATGTTAGTCATCAAATCTACATAATTCACAATATAACAATTTATTCTTGTAATACTTTGAAAAAAAAAAGGTTTAATATGAAATGACAACAATGCCCTTAGAAGAGTAATATTTAGGTATATATGGATGAATGACATTTTAGTAATCGAACAAAGAGTTGGTAAATATAAAAGAAAGAAAAAAAGAGGACTTAGATTTGAAAAGAGGAAATTGTAAGAAGAAGAAGAAGAAGAAGAAGAAGAGAAAGAAAAAAAGATAAATGAAAGAGAAGAGACTTAGAGAAAATAAATTTAAAATGTAAGTTTTATGTTTTGATGTGTATAATTATTGGTATTAATTAAGATAATGAATTTTTTAAAGATTAGGGTTTTGAAAATTTTGATTTGGGTTTGATTGAAGAGTTGATTGAAATATTATGGGTTAATTATTATGGATAATGGTTTATTTAGTTGATTTTGGGTAAGGATGATGATTCTGAGTTATGGTTTATTTAAATGATGAATTTGAGTTAGAGATTTTGGTAGATCAGTGGGTGATTTATGGAAAAATTCGAGTTTGAAGTTGAAGATGATGAAATTTCATTTCGGTCCCTCAATTTGTGAAAATTATAGTTTAGTCCCAAAACTTTGAAAAAATTTACATTTTGGTCCCTAGAGAAAATTTTGAGATTTTAGACAGAATTGAGGATGGATTATGGGTAAAATATTTCAGTATAGTTATGAATTTATAACATTTTTAGTTTGGCCCTTTAATTTGATAAAATTACAATTTGACCCCTAAAAATTTGATAAAATTCCATATAGGTCCCAGCTGTAATTTTACTTTTTTAGATTGTTTTGACGAATGATTGAGGTTTATTTGGTGAAATATTATCAAGGTTTATTATTTTTTTTCTTTTGAATTAGATTTCAAGAAAACCATTTGATTTTTGAGTTTTTTTTTTTTTTGGAAAAAGGATTAGTTTGGTTCATAAACATATAGGGTTATGATTTTGACCCTTAGTTAAGTTTATTAAATAGATTTTACATTATTTTTTAGTCCTTTTTATATGTCTCATTTTCTATTCAGATAATCCTAGTATTCTACCTATAGAATATCAGTAGGATTGCCTTCGGTATCTGCTTTGGTGTTATTTCTACTTTTGAGTTAAGTGAGTGGATAATTTTTCATATGCTAGAGGATTAGTATAAATAATTGAATTGTTAATATGGAATTGATTGTGCTTCTTGGTAAATCTTATTTTGTTATTTTTTCCTTGTTTATAATTAAGCATGATCACTTATTGAAATTGAATCTTTGATATGAACCATTATATACTTCTGAATTGATAGTTTTTTTTATTTAATTGATGTTATGAGTTGAGCTTTGAGATATGAATCTGTTTGTTTGATTATGATATAAATGGTATGCTAATCAGAATATTCATACTAACAGGGTAGTGTTAGTCTTTGTGCACGCTGTATTAAAACCCTAGTTGGTCGAGAGAGTCACCAACCTATAGCGACTGATCATTTCACGGCACGGAGCATCATGCTCATTGCATTTTGATTTTCTAACAAGTCTTACCTTATGATATTCATGTTATGGTCTATTTGAGAAACTTTCCTGTAAGAACTTAAAGCCATATTTATATATGCATTCCTCATTGTTGTATTACCTCGTGTATGTATATTGAACGTTATCTACTTACTGAGTTGTTGAACTTGTCCTTTCATTATTTATCTTTTTCAAGTTTATAGCTTATTAATAGGTCACTTTTGTTGGACTTTCAGAACCTGTTCTTTTAGTTGTAATTGTTTTTTTTTTTTTTATGTCTAATTAGTGCTCCACAACTACAATATTTGTATTAAGATAATCAATTTATATTATAGAATTAGTTATGTTATCTTGTTGTGTAGATCTCTGTTTTGTTTATATAGGTGAAAAGGTTTATATACGAGTTTGGGTTCGTATAGGTATGAAAATCTAGAATTGAACATTGCCTATGTACTAGTAATGAACTCGAAAATCAAGTCGTGACAATTCTTCAACAACCCATAATTCCAGACATCAAATAGGTTTGTTTCAAGCCAACTAACATCCTAATACATCAATTTAAAAACCCTTAAATCATTCCATCAACAAGTCTTAATGAAACTCTAACTCTTCCTTAATCCTTCCACATACAAACTCCTAATCAAAAAAATAACAAAAGTGAAAATTACTTGTTTTTTCAACCTTACTAAAACTAAAAACCGAAATACACCAACTTAAAACCGAAATACTTGGTGTTGTTTAAAGAAAAAGTCATGACGAGAAGAGGAAAACGAGGGGAAGAGAGAAAAAATCAATTCTCTTACAACCCTTTTCTATCTAGATTTGTTGGGTTAGATTTGGACTGTATCTTGAGATTAGGTTGGGCGAAGAATATATATCTTACAAAATCACATTTTCAATACTTTCGTTCATAATGGTTGCATCCCACAATTGACAACAAAATGAGCCTTACGTCTTGCTAGCCTGCAGCAATTAAATAGTTTCCAAGGAATCTAACGAAAATGTAAGTGCCTGTGAACAATACTTTCCATCCAAATCCAGAATTGCTAAGTTATGTCCATAGATTCTCCTGTTATTCGTGGGTGTTACAAGAATACTGGTGATGTTAGCAATTCCTCTCTTCAAGGGGTTGAACGATGTCAATGCTCCAAACAATACTCCATTTACTGAAGGCATAATGAGCCATGGACACTTAGTCCTTGTATAACTTCTGTCCCTCATAAATAAAAGACCTGCATATTTCTACCGCAAGATCCTCAGCCCGGGGCCATTCTTATTTCACCAAGCTGGACAGTGTATCTGTGTGTGAGTATGTGAGAGGGAGAGAGGGAGAGCAAACTTTTCAACCTGGCAGTAGAAAAGCTTGAATACAGCAATTGAGTAAAAATGACAACAAAGTGAAAAGAAAACACGTTTCTATTGTAAAAGCAAGTAATTTTCCGTGATAAGGAAGAATTCAGAGATCATTTACAGGACACGAAAAGGGATGCTCAGGTTCTAAAATGCTGTAAATCTTACCCAGAACATGTTCGTATACGACTCATTTTTTAGGCAAAACTTGAATATTGACGAAAAGTAATCACAAGATTTCTATTCATAATCGAACTGCACATCTACATGCATGTATTTTCTCATGAGCTGAACTATGGATGATGTAAAATTGGCCAACATTTGGCATTCTTCATGACTTTTGGCCTCTGAAACAACACCATGAATTACCAGCTTCCTGAGATTTGGACAAAGTTTTAGCAGCCCCTCAACCCAATGAGAGAAGAGATCATTAATTATAGTCCATCCGAGCTCCAACACAAAGACATTCTCCAAGTGGGAAGACCCTTGCAGGCCATAGTTAACCACTCCATCTCTCAAGTCATAACTTAATGCAAGATGGCTGAGATGCGGGAAACAAACAGCAATAGTTTCTAAATCCACAATCTCATCCTCGTCATCGAAGACCACATCCCAAAGACGAAGTTTTGTCAACTTTGATGATTTGGAGATCATTTGGTAGAACTTTGGCCACATAATAGTGAAGTTGCTGACATCTATGATCTCAAGATTATCAACAGTGTCACCAATATCAAGATGAATAACACTTACGTCGTCAATTTTGAAATGCTTCAAAGTACCCTTTCCAATGAGTTCAAATAGCTCAAGAGCACAATCCTTCAAGTGCAAGCATTCAATGCTATCTGCCTCCAAGATAAACTTGTCCAAACTGATTGCTTCAACATAAACTCTCTTTAATGTTGGACTGCTCAGTTCAACAGTCACCTGTGCATCAGACATTGCAATCTCTGGATTGATAAGTTCCAAGGTCTCAATCTTTGGGCAAGCAGTGAGCAAAAGATTGAGATCCAATGCTGAGATACTGACATAACTCAAAGAAAGGGATTTTAAACAAGGGAATCTCTGAAAGTTGGGTTCAACCCCTGTTATCGAGTTGTGGGACAGTTCCAACATTTCCATCTTCTGCCTGCCACAAATCTCAAGAATATTAACATTCGGAGTAGTCCGAACATTATAAATCAATCGGTGCAAGGTTTCCCTGGTGTACATAAGCCAAGCAATAACTGTTGAAGCAGAGAACTCATCAACATCATCCATCAAAATCGACAAGCCTTGTAACCCAGTGGTTTGAAATATTGTCTGAGTTATCAGTATCTCTAGTCGGCTAGTTGTGAGATCTTGATAAACATTGCAATCATTGGAATTAAATGAAAGAGTGTGAAGATGTTTGCGCCAAGCTTCTCGCCACTTCCGACATGTTGCAGAAGCTATCACCACATCTCGAGCACCTCCTAGCCGTGACAGAATGTTCCCAATAACTTCAACTGGAAGATGTTCCATTACCCGAACAAGTACCTGAAGTTTCAAAACCACAACTAGGACTTCATACGAGAAATATCAGAAAAATTGATACAGCTCAATTTATAACACACTAACTAATAAACCATTCAACAATATTTGGATCCTGTGCATAGCTTCTTGTTCAGCAACACCAAAGTTTGATCTAGTACACAAACATAAAAGCTACTCAGCACACAGAAACAACCAATTGGCACTAGCTAAAAACCAGAGGAAAAAAATTCAAACTTTAAAAAGGTCTCAGTCATTGAATCACAAAGGCAAGCAACAAAAATTATATGCAAACCTAGATAAATCCAAAATCCATCAACAGAAAACGAAAAACTAAAAATCCAACATCAGGGTACAAACTACATTGATTTCAACAAAAAAAAAAAAATCAACCTTTTGACTTGCTAATAAAAAAATTGCAAGAAATCCAGCAAACCATCAAGTAATCAGGCAATAACCCAAAAATCAATGAGCGAAACCCATCAAAAACACAAAATCTGACATCTGGGTACAAACAAACAAATTCAAACATTCACACTGCAACGTTAATTAACCAAATAGAATATTGAAAAGAATGAGATTCGATAAATGATACCCTGAATTCAAAAGCACTAAAAAACGCAAAAGGGTTGTCAAAGATCTTACCAGACAATACAATCAACAAGAGATTAGAGATGAACAGGGAGACAATCGAGAGAGAGAAGTAGATTCCAGCCGTGCCTTTGATAAAGATCCGCCACCCTGGAGAATAGAGAGAGAGAGCCTATTATAAGTTGGACGAATCCATGATGAGCTAGGCTATTTGGTCCTGTAAATTGAATATAATTCAGAAATTTTAATGAAATCAAATCATTTAAAAATTCTAGATAAAATTTAATTTTTAAAAATTATTTTAAAAATTATTTTTTAAAAATTATTTTTATATTTAATTTTTTAAAAGACCATACATTATTTAGAATTAATTTTTTATTGTAATTAAATTGTAGTATTTAATTTAAATTTAATTGATAAATAAATTAAATTTATATATTTAAAAATAATATAATTTATTATATTTCCTATATTATTCAATTATATATTATAATAATTGAATTTAATTATAGTATTCATATGTTTGATAGATAAGTTAAATTCACACGCTTGAAAAATATATAATTTATTTTATTTTTTATGTTATTTTAAATTCAATTACAATGTCCAATTTGAATTTAATTAATAAATAAGTTGAATGTACATACTTAAAAAAATAAAATTCAAATTATTTTATTTTTTATATTACTTAATTCTCTAGTATAATTGAATTTGATAAGGGTAATATAAAAAATAAAATAAATTAAACTCTATTTTTTTAACCATGTAAATTCAATTTTTTTTATCAACTATATAACTTGTTTATTAATTAAATATTATAATTAATAACTGAATTTAATTATAATAGAGAATTTGTTTAAACAGCTAGAATAAAAAAGATTGGATTTTTAATTTGTAATCATTTGCTAATGATTTATTTTTTTAAGGGCAAACCTGGAAAAAGTCGTTGATCTATAGAAGATATCTTAATTAGATATCTCAATCCCCGTTCTATTTTTAATGTGGATTAGTTCCTCAATATATCAATCAATTCTCAATTAGATCCTTTAATTGGTTTTGGTTAAAAAAGTTGCCTCTTTCATGTGAAAAATATAAATTTACAAAGACTTTCCTCGTCACCTGATAGGGAGAGTTCTGTGAAGAAACATAAGGGCTGTATTTTATATATATATATATATATATATATAATTTGATCTAACACCTGGTTTCGTGCGATGCAAGAGTACTGAAGATCTTAAGGAATCGATGATTTTGTATGAGAAAAAGAAAATCGAGCGAGTTTTGTTCGTATTTACAGGAAAGGCCTTGTGGTTTGGGTTAATTTCAAGAATAACCCTAGCAGTATTCCTTATCAGTATTTTGACTTGTACCTTGGATTCAGTTCCGTATACTAGGGAGAAACCTCTACTGATAAGGCGTTGCTGCTCGTGTTGTTTCATGTTATTGGTTCGTGTCAACCCTAGCAGTAGCAAGTTGTTACACTGTCATGCTGTCCACAGTTTGGTACGGTTGAAATATTTTTTTAAATTTTTATTTTTTTATTTTAAATTAATATATTTTTGATGTTGCAGATCATTTTAAATTATTAATATTAAAAATAATTTTTAAAAAATAAAAAATGTTATTTTAATATGTTTTGAAATATAAAACACTTTAAAAAATAACTGTTACTATATTTTCAAACATTCTCTTAAATATGACTTGCTATCTCTTCTACTTGTCCGTCTAAGGATTTATGATTTCCCATGTCAAGGGTTTAAAAAAATAAAAATTATTTTTTTATAAAAATACTTTTATAATATATTAAAAAATAATATAAAATATATATTTAGATTTCATTTTATAGCTTAAATTATTGTGTTAAAATGATTCGTTAATATAATATTAAAGTTTATTATGTTAAAATGATTCTTTACTATAATATCAGAGTTTTGATAATTAAATGATCATGAATTTAAATTTTATTTTTTTTTATTTTATAAAAATTAAATACAAAATAATATAATATAAACCTATATAAATTTTAAATTTAAAAAAACTTAATTTAAAAAAATATATTAAAAAATAATATAAATTATACCTTAAAATTTTATTTAATAACTTATTATAAAAATAAATTAATTAAAATCACGAAGTTAGCCACAGAGGCACAAGCACTGCTCATAAAGTGAGTCCATCTGGTCAACGACTCGGCTAGCGGCTAGCTCTAGCCTGCATCTCTAGCAGCAACCATGCCACCAAGATTTTAGCCGGGTAGTGACGAGTGCTAACTGCTAAGATTTTTACAAGACTCCGCTTCCTTTTTGGAGCGCGAACTAAACGAAAGACTGTTAAAATTTAATTTAACATATATATATATATATATATATATATA
>Ga0325405_1001966_pt1 | contig 21138 bp, 10 predicted proteins | sample PopdelMetagenome_21_FD_205663 | JGI IMG/M metagenome (GOLD analysis project Ga0325405, IMG submission 205663) | Populus deltoides microbial communities from Bellville, Georgia, United States - Xylem-Control-R2 | ecosystem: Host-associated > Plants > Phyllosphere > Stem > Wood/Secondary xylem...
AATCTTGAAGCTTCCTCCAAAATCCCACAGAATCAATAGCAGCCAAGTCCCCTTAGTTCCCAGCAAAAAGCAGATATTAGCCATGGTATTAACCTCCCAGAGCCATGATCTCCCTTTAAATGAGAATGACTCGCAAGACATGGTCATATACCATATGATCAATGAGATCAGTGCCCCAAATAGCAGTTCAAATAATACGCTTCCAAGAAGCCATATCAACACTTCAGGCATGCTCCAACCAGCTAGGACAGCCGTAGCAAAGAAGCACTACAGAGGCGTGAGGCGTCGGCCATGGGGCAAATATGCTGCCGAAATTCGCGACTCCAGACGACGCGGGGCCCGTATATGGCTAGGCACATTCGAAACGGCAGAGGAGGCTGCCCTGGCTTATGATAGGGCTGCTTTTAACATGCGCGGCTCTAAGGCCCTCCTTAATTTTCCAGCTGAAGTGGTTGCTGCAGCTACATCAGCTCAAAACTTTCAGCCAATTTTGAGCTCAACAAGGTCAAGTAAAAATGCTTTGGATACAAGTTTTTGCTGTAGGACAATATCAATTGCAGCATCGCAACCTGAATCACAGAGTAGCAAAAGTGGGGAGCCGCGTCATAAGGAGCCCGATATCGTAGAGAATTAATTAGTAGATTTTGCTCAAATTTGTCGAGCAAAAAATTTGTGGTTGTTGGACTCTGTCTATGATCATCATTTGCATATGAGAAGAGGTCAGTTAGTATAGTTTGTAGACTGCATCAAATGCATAATGCAAGTGTATCAATGAAGTGTAATTCTGTAACAAGATGAGTGTCGTAAGGGCAAGAGCAACGACAAGGAACTAAATAAAGATTATAAATCCAATCTGTTCTGAGATATGAAGTTGTGATTAAAAATTGAATTTGATCATAAGCACTGTGCGTGTATGATGATGATGATGATGATGAGATGGTCAGTACTTTTTGAACCAAAAATACCATAGCTTCAAAAGTTTTTTTTTTTTTTTTTTAGTATCATTTGGGGGTGAGCAAATCTATTACAAATCCATTTTTAATCCATGTTGTCTTAACAGAGTTTTATAAAAATTTAATATTTTTTTAAAAAATTATAATTTTACATCCAAAATAATTTTTAAAAACTAAAAAAATATTATTTTAATATATTTTTGTGTAAAAAATATTTAAAAAATAATTATAAAAATAAAATCATTAAAAACAAATTAATTAATTGATATGAATCGGGCTTCTCAAATCAACATGGTCTCTTATGTAATGACAATTTTAGTGATTATGGCCGAGGTGGTTATTTTACACATGATTTGAGTGTTTGTGAGAGTAATATTTATTGTTTTTTAAAATAATTTTTGTTTGTTAAAATGATTTTTATAAAAAAAATTACTGCTATAATACTAAATACTATCTTTATTTATTTTTAAAATTTTATTTTTATCATAAGTATATTAAAATAATTTAAAAGCATAAAAAAAATTAAAAATAACAAATTACCGCAGCCACGAACACCCTCTTGATGCCACGAATGGAGGTGCTGAGGCTGGCCCGAGAGAGTAGCTTCGGCGGCGAAGTCGTGTGGGTGCGAGAGAAGGTCTTCGTTATTCCCTTCCTCTCGTCATTTCCACTTCGGGCTCCGTTCAATATTCCACAGTTATAGTAATTGGAACATTGAACTCGAGAGGTTTTGAAAAGGCGAAGCGATCGGGGAATATTGCCTAAAATTCTCCGAGCAAGAAAATTAGGTTCATGTCACCCAACCAAACTCCAAAATCGCTTGTCTCCCTTGTCCAAGAACTTTGTTGGTGCACATGCATAGTACGTTCATGCACTGCATTGGCTAATTGTTGATCAAATTTGACCGAAATTGCTGTCATTACTTATCTAATTTGAATCTTCCTTCTCTTCTATTTATGCCCACCTACTCTTCAATTCAGGTTAACTATCAAAATCTAGACGTCAGTATCTGTATGAGTGTTTTTTTTCTTCTTCTTCCTTTTGGCCAGTAAGCCTCCAGCCGCCGGCACCTTTAAAGCAATCAACTTTGAACAGGTCAAGCTCATATTATAACAGGGATATGTTTTTCTTATGCGCGGTTTGGAATTCTCGGAGTTTCATTTAGATCTATTTTTTTAAAAAATTAATATTTTATATTTTTAGATCATATACATGTTAAAAATGTTTTTTTTTAAAAAATTATTTTAATATATTTTTAAATAAAAAATTTTTTTAATAAAACAATTATTATCATTCTTTCAATCATTTTCTTAATCCCATGCGACTAGGCTTGTTTGTTTGGAAGTATGGTTGTAGTTACTTTTCAAAGTATTTTTCATGCCGAAATATATCAAAATAAAATCTTTTTAATTTTTAAAAATTATTTTTAAAATTAACATTTCAAAACGAATCAAAATATACAAAAAAATTAATTTTTAACAAAAAAATATAAATTATTTAAAAACACGGCTACAACTATATTTCCATCCGCTCACTTAGTTCACGAGCCTATAATACCAACCCTTCAATCTCTAAAGTTTGCAATTTAACAAATGCTGAGTCCCTTGCTACCTTTTCATTATTAAAAGTATACTTTCTAGTAAATGGAAAGTAGATTTTAATGTGGTAGTAACTAACATGTGGTTGATTTCACTAATCCTAGATATTCATTTAATTTCCTTAAAAGTTCATTGTGATGATTTTTTTTTTTTCTCTTACCTTAAATTTTCTAGAGCAGGCCTTGAACTCATCTTTTCCTCCTCTTCTTTTGCAGGATGACAACCACCAAGCTTAACATATGTTGTAATATATTGCTTAATTTTGATTATAGTACTGCTTAGTGTTAATGTGCTATGTTACGTGTTGGATTTCAAATTAATTTTTAACGCAAAAAAAAAATAGAGGTTTTTTCTAGTATCAAAAAGTTTTTACATTAAGAACTTGAAACATGATGATGGTGCTTAGTAAAACACATTAAAAAAAAAGATATGAACTTATAAATAATAAAAGAGTTGTCAATATTAATTAAAAATTAAAGTGAAAAGTTGATCTTTTTTATAAGAACTATGGAATAAATACACATACAAATATTTATTTGAGAGTATGGATTTTTTTTTTGGTTTTTACAAAAACATATTTTTTAAATTAGTAATATGGTTTATTGAATAAAAAATAAATAAATATTCACAAACATTTTAAATAAAATAATTTCTAATAACCTGATATGGATCTTATGACTAGAAAATTGAGGTTTAAGTTTTTTAACTCTAAAAACCTAAATTTTAGCCTTTTCAATCCAAAAACATTAAAAAAAATTATATTGACCTTGAAAACCTTATTTCTAACCACGAAACATATTTTAATTGGATTAAAAACTTAAAATCAAATTAATCAAAATACTTATTGGGTCAAGATCTACTTTCTCATGCATGCATCATTATAGGTGAGAATAACTTCTATTGAGTTTTTTTTTTAAAGATGAATTCATGAACATAAAAAATGTAGTTATTGGTGGATGAAATTTGGTTATTCGAGAGCTTGCTCTCTTATTTTTTTAGACAACTTTGTATCTTCTCTCTTAATATTCAGGGATTAAAATATAAAAACAATTATGATTTAATCATAAAAAGCTTAAAGAACTAAGACCACATATTGAAAAATTAAAACTTAAGGGATCAAATTTAACTTTTCACACATTTTAAATAGTGTAAATGAGAAAACACCTTTTTTTTAATGTTCACTTTGATCATAGTTCTTTGAATTTTTTTTTAAGAATAACCTAAAATTCAATTTCGCAAAAACATTATTCAATTTAACATCAAAGTATTGCAACTCACATTGGATACATGAAAGCATGAAAATTATAATTTTCAACATAACTTGCAATGATTAAATTGAAAAGAAAGAAGTTTGATGACCAAAATGTAAAAATAAAAATTTTAAGGACTAAATTGAAAATTAAATATCAACAGTGGAGTGAATAGGTAAATGTGAGAGGAAAAATAATAGCAATAGTGTTAAACAACAATTTGTTTAAGTTGTTAATAAATTTTGTTCTTAAGAATACCTAAAATCCTATTTCACAAAATTGTTAATCAAATTAATATTTCAATACTACACCGTGCATTAATTACGTAAAAACATGCAAAATAAAGTAGATTATAATATTTAAAATGGTTTCATAATAACTTGTAAAGATAAAATTAAAAATAAAATTTAAGAACTAATAAAAAAAATTCAAGAATCAAAAAGGAAAAAATTGGTTATAAACAATAGGATGAACCGGCAAATATAAAAGGAGAGGAATAACCCGATAAAACAACGTTTGGTTTTAGATATTAGTGTTAAATTAATTAGAACCCGTTTGGCAATATGGCTAACCGCCAGTTTACTAAAAATTTAGAATTTATTTTTATTTAAAATTATTTTTTATATTTTAAAATTATTTTGATGTTGTAATATCAAAAATAAATTTTTAAAAATATAAAAAATATTTTAATACATTTAAAAATACCAAGCTAACACAATAAAAAAAAAACTAATTAGAATATACAGAAAAGAAGATAATAATGATTTTTTTTGGGAAGAAAAGTAACATTTTACTAGACATACAAAACCTGACTACAAATAATATTCCTGACCGCCTTTGAATTCCTACATTGACAGCACTCCGTATGCCTAATAAAGTATTGTGTAAGAAGTAAAAATAATTATACCAATGATATACATCACCTAGAAAGAGGACAGCAAACTGTCCAGGTAGTCACTCCCCAGGTCCTGAAATTCTACCACATCATTCGCATACAATTCTTCTACGCGAGCCGTTCTCTTGAGTCCAGGTTGTCCCATCATTGTCGACTCACCTTTCACTTCCCAATCTCTTGAAGCCCTTTTTCTATGGATAACTGAAACTTTGTCACTGCTTCCCGGAAATGTGCAAGAAGTGTCCTTCCCTTGAGAATTTGCGGTGGACAAAACATTGGAGTCGTTTTTGGAGTAGTCAATGCACATAGCCTTAGCAACTGTTTCAAGTGGGAAGTTGAGGTATGTCTTGGGGCCTCTGATTCTCAAAGCAGCCTTGTCGTAAGCCAAAGCTGCTTCTTCAGCTGTCTCAAAAGTCCCAAGCCAAACTCGAGCTCCTTTTCTCGACGAGTCCCTTATCTCTGCTGCATACTTTCCCCAAGGCCGCCTCCTTACTCCCCGGTAATGCCTGGTGGTCACTTTCTCTACTTTCACAGCACTCGCTTTGGAGCTTAGGCTGCTGGGGCCTTTGTTTTCTGCACTATCATTGCAAGTATCATTAATTTCAGGAATGATTCCATCAAGAAGTTCCTCCCAGGTCTCAGCACCCATCGAGATCCACCTGCCTAGACTCGGTAGCCTTTGTAGAGCCTCCATCGACTCATCTCTCCTATCAAGATTAGGCAATTCCTGCCATGATTTAGACACCTCTTGTTCACTATTACTAATTCCTATATCTCCTCTACCCTCTCCTATGTAGCTTGCCCAAACATTCTCTAAGATTCCTTCAGATGCTGCACGATGATCACTTTGTATAGTCATGTTGTCATTTACATAAAAAAGAATTGCCTGGTTGATTTCACACAAACAATAAAAAGGGAGGAGGACGGAAAGTGATATATATATATATATATATATATATGAGCACACGCGTAATCTGTTAATTAACAGCTAAGCTATGCTTATCCTACAACATTGATAGGATTTTAATCCACTTGGAAACTTGTGCTTTAATCCACTTAACATCTAAAGTCATGGAGGATATTGGAATTTAAACACTAATTAAGAAAGAGGTGATACGTGTATTTTAAGGCTTCTCTGTTGACTTGTGTACACGTTCTAATAATTTGCAGGGATTTATCTACGTATGTGCTCTGCATATTTTACTGGAAATTCTTCCGGTAGCTCATGATTAAATTACATGAGAGACATGGAACCTGAGGAATTGAAAGCTGGCAAAGGAGAATCTGCTGAGTTTTATATTGCTCTTGCTCTGGTGTGATTTTGCATTGTTATCCCCATGGTTACCACTTTCCTTATATTGAAGTACAGTCACACACAGATACAGATAAAGCTACCCTAATTAGAAAATAAATTTCAATTTCCTAAATAAATATTCAATTTTAGACTCTAAGTACTCTTATAGTTAAATCTTTCCTAGGTCTAAAAATTCTTGATGTACCTATACTGGCCATTTCTTATCCCAGGTGCAGAGTACTGAATGACTTCAGGTGAATGTGGCAGGAGTTCAAGCATAATACACCAAATGATGAGTCATTCTATTGAATCCTTTGACAAATTCAAGTTGCTGAATCTTGAAGAGTGACAGTTGTGTATTTTCAAAAAAGTGAGGGAAGAGGGTATAAACCTTGATGCTTAGTTTGCTTTGCAGATACTTTTTGTTACTATCTAGCTGTAAGGCATTTAAGAGATCATGTTCCCATTGAGATTCCTGGTTTAAAAGTTTAAAGGTCCTTTCCAGACATTCCTTTTCAGTCGTCTCGGATCTTGAATATTCTGTATCACTTACCAACAGTATTGAATACACTAAGAAGCAATTCCATGTGCCAGATGCTTTACCTACTGAAGTAAAGGATTCTATATAGAACCCGTTCTGTTGTGAGCTCTTCGAGTTGTTCTAACCCGCAAAAACCCTCCAAACTAATCGTCAGAGTAATGCTTTCTCCGAGACGAAGGTGTTGGGCTCGAGCCCTGTCCTTCTGTCAAGGAGATTTGGTTAAGAAACCCGCATACCATGAGGACCTTGAATACAGTTATGGATACCAATTCCAAAATCTTAATCTATCAGAGCACGGATTCATCCATAAACACCTTACAAGCTCCTTTTACCTTTAACCCAGAGTGAATTATAAACTCGTTAGGTTTGAAAATACCCCTACAGCATCAGCAGTTGCATAATTTTTGCGGTCAATTCTCGGTGATCAGGGATTGTGAATTTGATTAATAATAATAATAATAAAAATAGATCCACACGAATGGGACATGGAAATTCAAACCCAAAAGGGAGGTATGTATAAGCTTGTGATAGAAGCAGCGATAAATTGTACAAATGCGGCTATCTGAATTCAATGGATTGGAGAGAGATGACTTATTATATTCGATGCCAGAAACCTACAATATCGAAGTTGTGCTTTAGACTCCGCCGCATCAGGATGTTGTACGATCAATTTAAAAAATCAACTCCTTTTGCTTCCTTCATTACTCATCTCAGAGAAAACGTGGTGCCAATGGGTCCCACACGTTTATTGGGTCCCACACGTTTATTGGGTCCCATTACGATTTCCTTCCTCCTTGGTTCTTTTATATCTTTTATCTGAAACTACTGGCTGAGAGTTCATTCGGAAGAAAGAGATGAAGACCTTTGATCTCTCTTCCAAGTTATCTCTCTCGAAAAAGCTGTGGATTCAGCTGGAATTGGGTCTGTATATGAGAGTATTGGGCGTGGTATGATTCCACAGCATAGAAGCCTCCTATCTTTTCTGTCTAACGGGCTTTTATTATCTGCAGCAACTAAATAATGAAACTCAAGCAACCTCTCAGGCCCGGTAGTCATGTGGTTGGTACAATATGGTTCATTGGCCGCCAGACATCATAATTAATAATGCCTTGCAGTCTATTTATTTTTTTATTTTAAATTATTTTTTTTATTATTTTAATATATTTCTGAATAAAAAAATACTTTGAAAAGCAATTATTTTTATATTTTTCAGCACCCTATTTATTTTTACATTTCAAAAATGCTTTAAAAAAATAAATTTTTTGTTTTTTTTTCAAATTAATAATTTTTTTATATTTTTATATTATTTTGATATGTTGATGTTAAAAATAATTTTTTAAAAAATATTATTTTAATATATTTCAAAAAAAAATTTTAAAAAAACAATTATTACCTCACTTTCATAAATTTTTTTTTATGAAAAAGTGGTTAAAATCAACACTGAATGAAGATCGTTGGATATGGTCCTTGGTAAGAAACCAAGTCCATGAACTATAGCGTACCAGAGTTGATTACTCACATGGATAAAAACATGAATTTGTCAAAGAAACAAACTTCAAGAGTCAATCCACTGACTAAGAGAGTTAAAATCGAAAGGAACAACATGTGCGTAAATCCTTCTGTCTGAGATTCAATGGAGAGAATATGTAAGAAGAAAAACTAGTAATCAACTTATATATAAGTACCGCATTACAAATTCAGATAAATCAAGTTATGGTAATACATACAAAGAAATAAACTCTATTATTTATTTATAAGATCTAAAACTAATAATAAAAAAAAAAAACCTAATTTAAGAGAGAGAGAGAGAGATTTTACTTGAATTTAAAAAAAAGAGACGAGAGTAATAGCCGAATACAAACAAAAGCATTCTACACCTTCAAAGTTTGAAGGTAATCTGAAGTATGTCCTCAAAGGGAGTAGCGTGATGGCAAAGGGTTTGAGATCTGCACAGCAGGTCTCGAGTTCGAGTCAGGGCGTGCATCTCTTGTAAGAGCCTGGGACAACTGGGGTTTTACTCTCTCACCTGGGCCTACAAAGTGTGTTTTTCGGGGAGGTGAGGTTTCCTCAAATCAAAAAAAAAAAAAGTAATCTGAAGTACAAAAACAAAGAGAAGGGAAAACGTTATTTATAGCAAGAACTTTTAAGGGTTACTTACAATTATTGAGCTATATGGGCTGGGTTGGGATGAGTTAATTGGATTAGTTGAGCAGTTTTCAAATATTCTAACTCCCATTCGATCTATAATATTTATTTATTAAGTTTTTTAACCGATCATCATTTATAATATTTATATTAACTGATTTAATAAGATGGATGAGGTTAGGTAAGTTATTTTAGGTTAACTCGTTAAATTAGTAATCTAATTAATTAAATTGAGATAATACAATTAAAAATAAAATTAAAAAAACTACAATGTTTATTTAAAAAAAAAACTAATATCAAATACTAAAATAAAAAAAATAAGTTTTTTTTTTTTAAAAAAAAGTCAACTTACGTGAAACCAATGACCCATATCATTAGATTAAAAACACCTTATCTTAAAAAATCTAGAAAAATAAAATAAAAAAAAATCAATTATCCCAAATCATTCAAAATCAAAAATTAACAACTGACAAAATTTTAAAAATAAGAAATAAAATTGAAATAAAAAATTAATTAGAAAATAACTACAAAATTTTTATTGAAATTTAAAAATTAATTTGACAAAAAAATCAAAAAGTAAGAATCAAATTTTTAAAAAAATACAAATTAAAATTAAAAGAGGTTGTTTAGCTAGTTCACGATGAGGAGGGGGAGGGTTGTGGCCGGTTTTGGCGAGCAAACAAAACCAAAGAAATGAAATTTTATCACTCAACTCTTTTTACTGTTTTTGACAGTGATGACAGTATGTGAGAGAGAGAGGAACCGTTCATGAGGGTATGGTTTTGTTGATGGTTCACTTGGTTTTCTCTGGTATTCCCCTTTCTTGACTACTGGAAAACGAGGTCACGGGTTTCTGGGCTGGTTTCTCTTGTGTTTCTGGGATTATTAGTTCTTGACCAAGCAGGTATATAAGGGAGGCTGGCTGCGTGGGTAGTGGCAAACAATCACAAATTAGCGTTCAGTATTTAGAAGTGTAGAATTTACCCAACAAGCTCGTGTCTGAAACGATCTGCTTAAATATAATTGATATAACAATTGGAACAAAAAATAAAACTATGAACGATAAACTTAGTTTGACTTGAACAGTACATTACTACTATAAATAGTGTTACGAGATTATCAAACAGTAAGAGTGAAGAGGATTAGAGGACGAAAAGGATTTTAGTTTCCAGTTTCGTTTTTCCAATCTTCACAGGCTGATGGGTGCCTGTTTGCTAGCCTGTAATCAACAGTAACAAAAACACCCTTTAGTCTATGAGTGCTCCATCAAGAGATGCTATAGCCTCGTCAGCTAAAATCCGGTACATTTTTTCTGTAGGATGAACAGCATCCCAAAACGCATATTTTGATGGATCAGCACATGTGGTCATGCCTTTGCATGTGTCCCCATATTCTATAGTTCCTGATCCACAGCAACCTTTTGAAGTTTCCACCAATCCTGCCGAATAGAGAAAAAGATCATCACCAACTACTGTTTTTTTTTTTAATATATATAGTAAATAAGAGTGAAACAGAAGATTTTTTTGGGATATGTACTAACCAAATTTCTTTGGGGTGTTGATTGCATTTTGTATGACACCATAGCAATCAACATAAGCATCTTTAATCCCTATTGTTTTCTTGAGAATGGCCAGTTTCTCTTTTATCTTTGCGTTGAGTGACCAGGCTACTTGGTTATAGCTCTCGACACAAGTATTCTGGCCCGCCAGGGTCTTGACGAGTGGCATGCATCCCAGAGGAGGGACCCCGACAACCACCACTCTTGTGGCCCCCAGTCTATTCATTTCCTGCAAACATATTGATGATCAACGCTGTGCCAACTTACCAAAAGAAAATATAACATAAATTTGTTCAGAAAGTAGATATCGATCAGTTGGCATGGCATTCAATGAGAAATGTAAATTGCCCCTTTAATATGTTCATGATACTATGGACAAGCAAGAGGCCAAGTTATTGGGGAATGGAAAGACCGTTTCCAGCAAAGCAACGAACTTGTTAGAGGATGTAGAATTATCACCAATATTTCAACTGGCAAAGGCATGTGAAATGATTTTGAGCAAATATCAAACGGAAGTGCACAAACTTGTCTAACTTGATTTCCTAGATCACTGAGGTTTACGAAATAGTAATAACTTATTGAAAGAGAGAGTAAGCACCTTAATGTCCTCGAACATCCTTGATGCCAAGAAATTTTGGTACTGTTCAACATTGAATTGCTTGGGGCGATTTGGTTCCAAGTAGTAGTTCTGGAGAAAGTCATTGGTGCCCATACTCAAAAGAAAAATAGCATTATTTACGATGTTTTGTGCCTTCTTTACACCTACCAACCGAGACAAATGGAGCTTATAGTGCTTCAAGTACTCTAGCTGCTTGGAAACCGGCAACACTTGCTATTGCAATTTGCAACCGAAGAGGAAAAAAAAGGAAAGGGAAAAAGTTAGCATCGTACAATGACAAGCATTTCAGAAGTTTTGCTGGTATTCGCAAGATAATGTGGTTAAAAGAAAAGTAGAAGGATTTTTTGTGGGCTTACTGAGAGATTGGCAGTAAGGTCATCATAACCAGAAGCAGCAGAAGCAAAACTAACACCATGAAGCAAATCTGTTGGCTTCAGATTAGGGTCAAGAAAGGCTGGAATTATCTTCGTATAACCAATTTCCTCAGCTGGGGAAAGAAGCATAAACTATATATTAATCAAATGAAGGTGACATACGAATTTTTGTAGCGTAATGACAAGAATTCACCTATGAAATCTGTGGCAAGTCTTCCATTGCTGAACCTTCCAGTGGGGCGACGGTCGAAGAAGTCCTTCCCATAAGGAGGAAAGTTGCCCTTCACAGTCGTTGGAAGGCGGTTGTTATTGCCAGGATCAACGCTCGAGTCTCCAAAGACTAGAACACAAGTCACATTGTGTTTTGCTGTCAATTGCCTCAATTGACGAATGTCCACTGCTCCTGAGAACAATGGCATCAGTGCCATTAATGCTAGAACCGTCACCATTGGAACTCTTGAATGCATTGGTGTTGTCTCCTTGTAAATTTGTCAAGACTGATAAGATTTAAAGAGAATTTGATTAGTGAAGGCAAGATTTGAACTACTGCACCTTTCTTAAATAGGCAACGAGCATCTCCGATAGAAGAGAATATGCTATTTAAAAGAGTTAAATAGATAATATAGCTTTCCAATAATGAAAATATAGCTTTTTATTTATGAGAATTTTAAATTTAAAAAGTCATTTAAAATAGTCAATTGTATTTTAATATAAATTATCTACAATTATTTTAACAACTCGATACAATCTGATTACATTGATAAGTTTAAAAACAACCTAAATAATTCTTAATTAACATAATATTAAAGAATAAAATTAAAAAAAACCAATTAAAAAATTAATTCAAGTTAATCTGGATAAACTGAATAAATTCATTACATAAATTACAAAATCAGGATAACTTTTTAAAAAACAAACAAAAATTTAAAAAAAAAACTAGTAAAAAGAGACTATTATAATAAATAATATTTTAATATTCTTACAGGAATTAGTAAAATGGTATTTTATTTAACACTAGACTTGAAACATGTGAAAAAAACATTGAAAAAGTTAAATTATTTTTATTTTTATTTTTATCTTTCCATTAAAAGAAACTGCTCTATTGGTTGGCATTAAACACGTGCATAAAAATGACAAACTTTATTGTAGCAATGACACTGGCTTTGTAGTAGAAGCAAATCAGAATTAAATTTTAGCCAGAAGGCAACCGTAGGGACAGTTGTCTTAATTCTGCATGGAGTTTTGTTCATTTTCTTTTTTTGAAAAAAAATTAGAAGGAAAATATAATAGAAATCTACGGTATATTTTTTTATTATTTGATTTAATAGTTTTACCGATGGAAATTTTTATCAATATTTACATTAACATTCCTTCTGTTATTATTTTACAAACAGAATCACGGATGAAAATCATTTGTTAAAAAAAATGCTCGTCGGTTATTTATGATCTGTCGATAAGTTCATCGTTAATAAATTTACTGATGGTTGTACAGACAGACTATGCATGCTGAAAAAAAATTACTCGCTTCAATTCATCGATAATTCCATCAGTGAGTTGCAGTGGCATTAGCAATAATTTTTTTCCAACTCTCTAAAATATACCAACAAAATAATCTCGTCGGTGATTTAACAATTGCAGGGGTGTTTGTTGTAATTCTTTGTCAACTCTCTAAAATATACCGGCGGAATTATTTCGTCGATAACCCCGTCAGTAATAATTTTAAAATATTTTTTAAAAAAAATCTATTAAAAAAATAGAAAATGATTTAAAAAATTAAATTAATATAAAATTCAAGTATTTAAAAATCAATTATCTTAATATAAAAATAAAATATTTATTGCAAATTTATACGTTCAAATACAATGAAAGTAGAATAAAGGCGGCGCTAGAGGAGGTAGGTCATCCCCAGGATCGTGGGGCTAATAATGGGGTGTACATGTATTGTCCATGTGTGATCTTATATCCATGACCATTCAGCGGAATTCTTCATAATCTGCAGAGTCATTTATATTTTTCATTGAGATGGGTTATATGTTATTGCAATCCTTAATCTAATAAAGCTGCAAACTCTAGAGACTGAGTGCTCAGGACCGATTACGAACACCCATCGATTGAAACACTGCAAGTCGTTTACAAGTTCTCGACCGTAATGTTAGAGAGTCGGTACACTTGATTTCTATCGGATCCACCGGACAATCCTGCCTCCAACCATAAATCTGGATTGAAATCCGAGTGAGTCAAGGGATTGTCCCTGTATCTATCTTTCAACCGGCTGTTATATGTCTCCCATGAATCAAAAATAAAATAATCAAATTCAAGTAAATAATAACTTAAGAAATAAAAATTGTTGAAAACAACATACCACGAAGTGTTGAGCTCGGTTGTTCACAAACTGCTACACCTCTTTTTGACGATCATCACTCTACATGCGTGTTTCTATAAAAAGCTCCATTGGGCTTGGCTCATACCCAAGAGTCATAGCCTGCATGATAAAAATATTGTTAGTTAAATATATTATAAATAACAAAAAATGTGGTGGCCGGAAAAGTTGTGGGAGATTGAGTTGTATTCAGATTGAGGGAGGAGTGATGATTGTTTTGTTGCATAGAAAAATTTTACAAGGAAAAAGTAGAAATGAGAGAGAGGGAGAAGAGGGTAGAACGTCAGGTTATAAATTAAATATTATCGACAAAATTATTTAGAAGGTAATTCCGTCGAAAATTCTGTTGGTATAAATGTCACGTCACCGTATGATTTGCTTTTTTAAATCTCATTGTAATATCATTCGTAATGTCGTCGGTATATACCGATGTAATTTTCATGTTAAGATATTTACAGATAAACTGTACTATCAATCTAATTTCAAAATAAATTAATTTTAAATAAAAAATAAATTTAATTCTTTTAAAATACTATTTTTATCACAAAAACAAACATGAAATAGAACTTCAACTCGGGAATCTACGCCCAAAAGTTTTGAATGGAAGAACGGGCTGCACTATAGTGCCCCATTGATGAGAGTAAAGGTCTGTAATAAGTTACCGATAGATTCGACAGCTACACCACTTGAAATTCACTTAAAAATATAAATTTATGAATATTTTTATTGTCTTATATTACTTTTTTACTCCTTTGAAGAAAATTGTCCGTAAATTTTGTATTATTCATTTTAAAAACAATTGCCTGATATATATAAAAAATATTTACTAACATTTATAAAAATATATTTATACAAATGAGTATTTATAAAACTTTTAGTCATGACTATATTGTTTACAAATCCTATACACATCACATATAATTAAAAGTAACTCTTTCAAATAAAAAAAATCATTCTAATAAATAATCAAGTTTTTGTTCACATAAGACACTTTACATATTGATATCCATATAGTATAAATAAAAAAAATTATAATGAATAATCAAATTATTTTATCTTTTTTATTTATTCTATTTTCGCAAGAAAGATGTAGAAATGTTTTATATATAATAACATATGATATAAAAAAATGTATTTAGTTTTTCTAAATAAATTGCTGATATTGTTTTAGTCAATCTAATTATAAATAATCAAATGCAAGCATGCAGTAGACACATACATATAATAACTATTAACTATCTTATATGTATAATTTTTATTTTAATACAATCAAAATTCACGGATATGTTTTAACAATCAACAAACTAATTAACTATAAATTATCAAGCTTTATGTAAAACTACTCATATTTAAAAAACTAAGCATTTTAATTTAAAAAATACTAGAAATACTTACATAGAAATAATTTAAACTTATTCATTCATAAATATTCTTAAAAAATCTATTAGAAATTCAAAAAAAAAAATTACTATAAATTATTTAAATAATACTAGTAATTAAGAAGAAGAAGAAGAAGAAAAGACTTCGTGTATTACTAGCCATGTTTATGTTATGCTAATTATGACACATGTATAAATTTACAAATAAAAAACTTTATTTGAGCTTGAAGTTGCTATAAGTGTATATAGCAACTTCCTGTGGTTCAATTAATATACACAGATGAATAAGAAGATACTCATCGGCACTCCATTAATGAAAAAACATCTATGAGTTTTGATGTTGATATTCAGAGCAACTTCATTGAAAAGTTGGTTGAGCCTCAATAATTAATATTGCAGTTGAGTTGCAATGCTTGTCGATTGAAACTTCCCAAAAATATTATGAAAATGAACTTCCATGATTGAATGTGTTAATAATTAAAAAAAAAAAAAAAACTAAGGATTCTTTGCACTATAGCAAGACACATTTCACTAGCAATTGCTATAATATAATGACCTTCCACTGACAATCAAATAAATATAAATTGAGGGGTAAATTGGTCATTTCACATAGTTTAGTTGGCATTAAAAAATTAAATTGCGGTAACCTAGTCTTTTTTTTCTTTTTTAAAATAATAAAAATATCTAATTACCTTTCAAAAAAAGACTAGCATAAAAGGGTTTTTTTTATCTTTTTATTTTTTTAAATAATAAATTGACTTAATTATACTTAAAAATGAAAACACTATTAAGATATTGTTAAGGGAACTTGTAGTAAGGATGTTGTCTTAAGGGTATTTTCATTTTTTTAGTAAGGTTTTTCTATTATTATCTATTTTAGTTAGGGGAAATTTGGTAATCTAATAAATATTCATATTATTAAAAAAAAAATTGTTGACATATAATTTATAGGCGTCAGAGTGTGGAGACCATGTGCACCCTTGGGTGGTGGGTACAACAGTGTCCGGCATCCATAAAAAACTAATTTTCATGTCGTTCAATGTGTCCAATTGCAGAGAAGCGTATGCGGCAACACATGTTTTGAATTTATTTTGTTTTTAATTTAATTAGTAATTATTTATTCATTTAATTTTTATATCAAATTTTATCCATATTATTTTTATGGTTATCTATATTGTTTTTCAATTTTTTATGATTGAGAAATTTGCATTGTTTTTTTCGTGTTTGTTTTTTATATTGTAATTTCATTCTCATGATTCAGGTTACTAGTTTCAATTTTATATTTTCTTTTATGTTTTGTTTTATAAATTGATTTTTTTTTATTTTTTAATTTGACATTTGGTTATTGGCCTTTAACTACATGATTTGTTCAGTTTTTTTGTTAGGTTATATCAATCTTATATCTCGAGTAAAGCGTTAGTCGAGTTTATCCAGTTTGACTAGATTTTTTTTTCTCAGTATTTTTTTAATGAAATTGTTTTTTTTTCTCATTGCATCCCTTGACATTAAATTAATGGCCCTTGAACTTTGTGGTTTTTTTCACTTTTTTTTTTGGATTATCCTGGATGCGAGATGGTCAAATTAACTCGTGTTGAATCAAGTTTTTTATAGTGTTTTTATATTGATTTAACTTTAGTTTTTTTTTAATTTTTTTTCTTATCTTAATGTAACATTACAGTTAGCGGGTTATTGAAGTTGACACAAGTTTTTCTTCTTTGATAATTCTCTTTTTTTCTTTCAATTTCTTTTATTTTCTTTCCATTTAATTGTTTGACCTAAAGATTAAATCTAAGCTGTGTTTGTTTCTTGAAAATTGGTTTTTGAAAAACTACTTTCCAAACTTTCCTGTGTTTGTTTGTCATTAAAAAAGTTGGTCAACGGAAAACACTTTCCAGTCAAAGAAAAATTTGGCTTAGTTTCCAGAAAAGTGTTTTCTTTTTATTTTGGGCGAAAAACACATTCTGAAACTTGTGAAAATTTAGAAATGTCATATTATTTGCTGATTATATCAAATTTGGTACTCAAACTTTTAATTGCTATATATATATATTTTGTTTTGAATATTTGTTTTTCAATCTCATCCCTTAGAATTTAATTTTTATATTAATTTTGGTCCTTATTTTTATAATTGTTATTTGCGTTTTCCTTATCATTTTATAATTGAAAATTTTTATCTATCAAATTTGGTCCTTATTTTTTTGATTGTTACTTATTTTATTTGAAATAATTTATGAAATATTAATTATTATTATTTGAATTTCTTTATTTTTTTATTTTTTAGATTTGATCTCTATTATTTTGATTATTATTTATTTTATTTGAGATAATTTATGAAATTATATTTTTTTTCAATTTCATTCTTATTCAACTTTTTAATTTGTAACATTTGTTCCTCATTATTTTAATAAACTTGAAAAAAATAAAATATTAATAATTTATTTTTTAACTCATTTTCCATGAAATAACCAAACACTGAAAAGTATTTTCCAACTTATTTTTCATTACACTACCAAATATCAAAAAATAAATCAATTTTCAATAATAAACTATATTTCAGCAAATAAACAGGTCCTAGTTATCATCACCATTTCTTTTAAATTTAAGAAAAAATTAACCATACTCGTAGGGTAACATGTGACACCTATATAGTATAAAGCTATAACGATTCTTTGTCATGAAAAAAGAGTAGAAGAAGACGAAAAAATCCAATCACGAGAGCTGAAATTCTATTTTATCTGAAAATTGTTGCTGACTTTTTCTCATTAAAAAACGGCCCTCGTTGGTGTCCATTGGTAAAGGGTAGGCATGGAAACAGATCTATGTCGTTGGTGATTTACTAAGCTGTCGGTGATTTTCGGTGCATTAAAGCTATCCTTTTTTAAAAAAACAAATTATTTCTTAAACATCTACCACATTTATTGACCCAGAAGTCCAGCACCGCCTCCAGCGTCCAGCTACTTCCAGGTTGGAATCTCAATTTCTAGGATTGTGGTTGGTTTTATATAAAGTTATAATCTTTTTAAACCATAAATTATATTTTATAAAAATAAAAAAAATATTTTTTTTTGTGTGGATCACATAAAAAAAAAAAGCTATACTTCTATCCCAAATACCCCGGAATATTTTGAAAGTGTAGCTGTGAATATTGACTTGGGGGTAAATTCAGGAAAAATATATATATATATATATATATATTTTTTTTTTTTCATTTTGAAAAATATAGCTGTGATTATTTTTTATTTTCATTTTGAGTATTTTTTTATTCTATTATTATTAATCTAGTTTAGTTTGGTTAGCTCAACAAATCACTAAAATCCCACCCAGATTTTAGAAGTGTGGTAGCGGTTGCTTTTTAAAGTATTTTTCATTTCAAAACACATCAAAATAATATTTTTTTTATTTTTTTAAAATTATTTTTGACATCATATCAAAATAATATCAAAAAATATTAATTTAAAATAAAAAAAATAAATAAAATTTAAAATTTTTAAAATTATTTTTAAAACGCAATGCCAAACAGCATCTGAATAGGTTTCAACTAACAAAAATACGGTACTTATACTTGGATTTCTCTTTTCTTTTCTTTTCTTTTTTTTTGAAGAAGAAAATAGCAACTGTTAGTAAAATTTCTCACCAATTTCTTTATTTTCCCTCCTCTGTTGTCTGTGAAATTTCTTTACATTTTTATATGCATGGTTAATTAATTACATAATTTTATTTTTTATTTTTTATTTTTCATTATTATTATTACTGTATAATATATTCAGGTTGGGAGATGACGCGGCTGAATTAATTGAGCTGCTGCGGATAGGAGTTGAGACCATTTATGTTGGTGTCGTTTACAACTTAAAGGGATGCTGCATGCATGTTACCTCTAAGCTATGACCTATGTTCTAACTCTTTGAAAGGATGCTTCATAAATTCTTCCTGCACTCCCACAATTATTTTTCAATGGCTGGGTACACAAACAAATTAATGCTATTGAATATCAAGTACATATCATTAATTCTTTTCAAACTTCAAATTGAAAATAGCTTTTAAATTTAAATAAATATTATTTTTATTTTCAAAATGTTATCTTTTAAAAATAAATAAATATTGTATTTATTGTAGTTGTGATAAAGACAAGTCTCGGTAAAAGAAGAAGAAGAGTGAAAGTCTACAGTAAATTATAAGAAAGACTTGAGTACACGTACGGGGGGGTGTTTCTCCAAGCCTTTTAACATTTTGTGAAATAAGTCAAGGTAGTTGAAGAAGAAGCTCGTGACTAATTTGGTGGAGAGAAGAATATGAATATAATTTCAATATGTTTTTAAATAGAAAGCACTTCTCTTTCTAAATTTATTTTTTATATAGTATTATATTTTATTAAATAGACTCGAAACAAGAATCCGTTGTAGTCTAGTTGGTTAGGATACTCGGCTCTCACCCGAGCGACCCGGGTTCAAGTCCCGGCAACGGAAGTCTTTTTCCATTTTCGCATGAATGGAGGAGAACCTTTTAGCAATCCTAGGCTCAGCCTCCGATTCTAAACACACACCAGACGCCAACGATGATAGCAAGCCGTTTATTCCGCCACTTGTTAATCTCCTCATCTGATTTTATTAATAATTTGTGTTTTGTTTTTGTTTAAATTGAAACGCTAGGGATTGGATTTCTCGAAGCAGCTCGCAGCTCGTGTTGTAACGAAACTCCTGCAACAAAGGAATTTCCTCTTCTTTTGTTTCCTTGAAATTAGAGATTTAGGACTTGTAATTATTGTTACTATTATGGAATTTGTGTTCTGTGAAGCAATCTGTGCGAGGCGGTGTTTCAAATTCCGAGGGCTGGGAAATCCTTGGAATTGATTGCTCAAAGTTTTCGGCTTCTAAATGAGTTAGATAACGTACTCAATTGCTTCTCTTTTAATCTGAACTTGCAGTTTTAGATGATACTTAGAGAATTTAATTTGTTTTTGCTTGCGTTTAGCGTTATCCTGGCGTGTATTTGTCGGATAAAGAAGCCTCACGGCCACTCGTGGTTGAGGAGGTATCAAGTTCTTCTGCTTTTATCCTGGTTTTTTAAGTTCTATCTATCTATATTCTTTTTTGCTGAATATTAGGCCTCGTCTCGCGAGAGCGGAGCTGGCCATCAGTCCTCTTCTAATCAGAAACGAGTGGCGTAGAACTAGCGGTTTCATATGCATGGTATTCGAGTACAGAAATTGAGTAGCATCTATTCAATAATTTCCCCTGTCCAATTGCATGATCACATTACATATTTACATCAATCATTTCGAACCTTGTACTAGTGGACAGCTAAGGGGCTTGATGAGGGCTGGCCTGCTGGCTAATAGTTCGGCTCAGCAGATTCTCAATAATTTCATATGCATGATATCATTTTTCTGCAGATTTTAGTCATTGAACTCTGCCCCAGAATATAGGCATTAATCATGACAGCAACCTTATAACCGTCCGAAGCATCAAAGTTATGGAATGGGCCTCAAAGTAAGAAGGAGCTGCACAAAAAGGGAAGGACGGGGATAGAAAGTAGCCATCACTGCTCCGAATACACCATCTAAACAAAAACAAAGGGGGATTTCAGGAAGACAAGAGATCACACAATGAATTCTGAAGCAATTTCAGTATCAAGAACATAGAAAAGAATGAACTAGTTCTAGCAAAACACAGCTATTGTTCATGCAATAAATTTTAAACTGCATGTATTTCATGATTACGAGGGGACTTCTGTCCACATTTATTTATTTGTTTAACTCAAAAACTAAGAGTCAATCACACCATAAACACAGAAAAAACAAAAAAAGAAGGGTTGTTTAAATTGTAATCAGCAGCAGAGTGAAGGCTAAAAAAAAGAGAGAGTTAGAATTGAGAAGTGACATCGACACTTGCAGAGGTGTCTCGCTGGACTTCGGCTCTCATGGTTCTGATTTGAAGAGTAAGTGGCCTTCGCAAAGGATGGAAAAGGGGAGATTTTATGAAGTTTTAACTAGTCAAATTTTGTATGTTAGAGGGATAATTAGAAGTGAATTATAATTGAAATTTTTCATCGCTTCAATTTTTCTGTTAGGTTTTTTAATCTTTTAATTAAACGTAAGTAAACAATTCGATAATTTAATTGAAGTTTGTGTTGTTTTTCTTTCTTCTTTCTTCTTT
>Ga0325405_1001972_pt1 | contig 21118 bp, 7 predicted proteins | sample PopdelMetagenome_21_FD_205663 | JGI IMG/M metagenome (GOLD analysis project Ga0325405, IMG submission 205663) | Populus deltoides microbial communities from Bellville, Georgia, United States - Xylem-Control-R2 | ecosystem: Host-associated > Plants > Phyllosphere > Stem > Wood/Secondary xylem...
ACTAAGAACCTGATGCAGCATATAATTCTAAAACCAACACTCAAATAAAAATTGAAACTTCTTGATGCATTTCACAGAAAGACTCCAATTTCCATGAAGCTCATGCATGAACATTTAACTTCTAAAATCCACCAAACGGACAACTTCGCATTCTTACAATGTTATACAACAAGATACAAGTCAGATTGTCAATAGCATGACCTAGCATCATAAATATAAATTTGAAAACAATTTTCTTAATTGTATTGAAAAGAACAAAAAAAGAATATTTTCAAGCAAATAACCGTGTTGCTCACAGATTCAATCAAATAAAAGACCAGGTCACAAAAAAAACAAATAAGATCAACTAATCATTCCTATTACAAAAAAAAGGAACTGAAACAACTAAGAAAGGGAAATGCTGATGAGGTAATTAGTGATATACATCAAACAACCATGCCAAATAATAAATGATAACAAAATGGTGCAACTAATAAGAAAATCGACAATGATAATTGCCACACTTTAAAAAAGCCACATTCTTTTGGACCCAAAAATGCAGATAAGTCCAATGAAGAAATATAGTATACCGAAAGTGAAAGAAATCAGAAAGAGGAAGATCAATATCAAACACCAACCAAAAATCCAATTTTCTCATTTAACCCCTCACATTTTTGCAATCAAAAATTTAGATTTTAAGCTCATTGAAACCCATTAACAGAGCAGCCAAACAAATCCCAGAAAAGCCAATAAAACAAAACTAAAACACTTTTTGAAAAAGAAAAAACAAAAGAAAAGGGAAACAGTAGTTCTCAAAGAAATCAAAGAAGAGATCAGAAACATAACAAGACAAAGAAAAAAGAAAAACCCATAAGTCAAAGAAATCCATCTATAATCTTGATTGTCAAAGGAGGGATTTGGTTACCTTCTTCTGAAGACCCATGGTAGAACCAGGAGGGAAATGGAAGCGTTTAGGAACTCTGATAAGTTTAAGATCAGAAATATCAAAATCCTCAATCACAGTCAGCTGCTCTTCCTCTGTCCCCTTTATTCCCTCCTTTACATTTACCGATGATTGTGGACAACCACTACTACTAACATTAGAAGAAGTAGTTTTGTTAATATTATTAATGTGATCATGATTGTTATGGTTGGTTCGGCGTTGAAACCATCGACGAATACCTTCCACTAGCGTTCCACTCCCACCCATACAAAATGTTTTCCTGATTTCCCTTTTTGTTTATAGCCACCAACTTCCAGCATTCCTCGCTCTCTCCCTCTCTCTTTCTATTATCCCTCTCGGCTTGCCATCTATTCTACTACTACTATTGAATCTCTCTCTCTCTCCCTCTCTCTCTCTCTCTCTCTCCCCTCTCGTGTGTTGCGTATATGGTGTGTTTGGGTTTTTTTAATTCTCATTTATGGAGCGTGTGGATTGGGCGAAGCGTGTGGAGGAGAGGGAAGAGAGACATGCGGCGCTTCACATTACCCCATGTTGGCTTCGCTACTTCGGTTTTGACTTTATGAGTTATGACAGAACATAAATACCTTCTACATGTTTTTGTGTCTTTAATTATTATTATTATTATTATTATTAGCATGAGCTTGGTTTTTTATTATAGCATTAACATATACTTAAAACAGCCTGCTTTTTTAGTGTATCGTTAATTAATTATTAATTATTAACATAAACTAAAAGAGATTGAATTTTCACTGTAGCAATAAATAGTTACTTTTAAAATTTTTCAAGAAGTTTATTAGATATTAAATTTCATAATTTATTTTGATTTGTTTCTTATGAAGTTATTCTCGTCTCATAACTTGAATTACAAGTTTTAAAAGTTAATCATATTGATTTGTGTCATTTTTTTCTTTTCTAATTAGTTTTTTTTTCTCTCAACTCCATTCTTCAACATTGATTTCATTAGAAATTAGGTTTCATAATATTGAAGATTAAATTGGGATTACTAGGTATTAAATTTCATAATTTTTATTTGTGCTTTTTATGGAGTTATTTTAATCTCATAACTCGAGACGTGACTTTTTAGGATTAGTCGTATTGACCTGGATCATTTTCTGTCCTTTTCTAATTATATTTTCTCTTAATTTCATTCTTCAAAATTGACTTGATTAGGAATTAGGTTTCATAATTATTTTTTAATTTTATTTTTATAAGGTTATAACAGTCTCATAACCCTACAATGCAAGTTTTGCGGGTTAGCCACGTTGAGTCGGGGTTTTTTGTAATTTTTTTAATTTTTTTCAATTTCATCCTTCAATATTGAATTAGTTGATAATTGGATTTTATAATTTTTTTTATTTGTTTTCTATGGAATTATCATGATCTCTTGATCTGAGTTTTATAAGTTAATTTGGGTTGACTTAGTAATTATTTTTGTCCTTTTTTATTTGATTTTTTTTTAATTTAATCATTCAACAATAAGTTGATTGAAAACTGAGATTTATAATTTATTTATTTATTACTTTCTAAGGGGTTATCATGATCTTATGACTTGATTCACAGGTTAAGCTATTTGACTCTGGTTGTTTTTTATTTTTTTAGTTGGATTTTCTCGATTTCATCCTTCAAATACTAGGTTGGTTAGGAATTAAGCTTTATAATTTTATTTCGATTAGTGTTATATGAGGTTTTTTTTGGTCTCATGACCCAGGTCATGAGTTTAGTTGGTTGATTCAAGTGATTTTTATATTTTTTTTAATTTTATTCTTCAATATTGGGTTGATTAAGAATTAAGCTTCATAATTTATTTCGATTTACTTTCTATATGGTTGTCTCAGTCTGATGATCTAGGTTTGGTAGGTTAATTCGGGTTTACTCAATTCATTTTTTAGTTAAATTTCACTTTCAATTCATACTTCAACTTTGGGTTAATTGAGAATTTGGTATAATATTATTTCTTTGTGTTTGTTTTCTATAGAGTTATCAGGTCTCATGACTTGGGTAATTGATTTGACAGGGTTAACCCAAGTTGATATGAGTTGATCTAATATATTGTCATTTCAATATTTAATAAAATATGTTGTCTTGATTTTTTTTAGTCAAACTATGTTTTTATTAATCATCCGAGTTGTTTTTTAACCTACCTAGTCAATCAAACATATCAAGTCAATCATCATATACTTTAAATTTGTTTATGCTAAAAAATATATTAACAATATCTGAATATATTTTTTTATGTCATAAAAATTTGATTTGATTCACAACGTAACGCAGACAATAATCTAATATTTATTTAATATAAAAAAGAATATGACCTAAAAATAATAATGCATCTTACATTCTTGCATAAATCTCATCATGTCTACCTAAATTGGAGTTTAAATTTAAACTTTCCGCAAATTAGATGTATGTAGATATACCATCTTAATAGATTTTATATGTTTTTTATAAGGTTTTGAAAACTAGGTGAACAAAAATTCCTCAATAATCGGTCTCCTAGTTAAAGATATATGATAATTATATTGTTTTAGAGTTCAAATCTTGGAATAAATTAATATTTTTAAAAAAATATTAAATTTTTATAAATATATGGTATTGGAATGGGGATGTATCCTTAAAATTGTTGAAAAAAAAAGTCTTAATTAATATATAAATTGATTTGAAAATATCTTTTACTATTAAATAAAAAAAATTAGGTAATTAAACAAGTTAGATTCATTCATCTACATAATAAATGTCAATTTGATGAAGGTAGGATGCTTAATTTTGATTTTGAAAAGAGTGTTTGAGATTGAGTTGGAAAATGTTTTTTAAAAACGTTTGTTTTTTTATTTAAAAATAAATTAAAATAAGTTTTTTATTATTTTTGACATCAAAACCATCAAAAATATATTAAATAAAGCATCAATTTTTTTATTTTTTTTAAAAGTATTTTTATAATTACCTAAAAATAAAAGCAACTTCATTCCGAAATACACTGGTGATCTAGTGATTTAGACTAGATAAATAAGTTTACTAACCAAAAGTATCGTACACGTATAAATAGTAAAATAAAGGAGCCGTACTTCACTAAATATGGAAATAAAAACAGTATATAATATTATGGCTAAATAAAGGAGCCGTACTTCACACTAAATTACTGACATTATTGTATGAAAATAAAATCAGAATAATAAATGCAAAAATATATCTGTAATAATTGTCTGTGTCCAACCGTCACTACGAACCTTAATCCATCCATTTTGGGAAGTCTAATAAGATTGGAGTTTCTAGAAAAAAAGAAAAAAAAAGTTTATGCAAAACATTTATCTCAACTTGTCTCAGATATGGTATTTGTTTATTTTTATAATAATTAAGATATCTTTGAGTCAACTTACTTATTAATTAATTTCGACTTGTTTTTTTTTTTTTTTTTTTTGCTGGAAATTAGTTTTTTTTAAAAAGTGGTTTATGTGGAAAGTGAATTCCTGAAAAGTAAATTATTTTTCAATGTTTAGTAGTGTCATGAAAAATAAATTGAAAAATACTTTTCAGTTTTTTGTTATGTCATGAAAAATGAACTAAAAAATAATTTATTAATATTTTTTTTCAAGTTTATTAAAATAATGAGAAACAAATCTTACAAATTAAAAAGTTGAATGAGAACGAAAGTTTAAAAAATTCTAATTTAATAAATTATCTTAAATGAAATAAATAACAATCAAAATAATAGATATCAAATCTAACAAATAAAAAAATTGAAAGATGATGAAATTAAAATAATAATAATAACAATTTCATAAATTGATTCAAATAAAATAGGTAACAATCAAAAGAATGAGGATCAAATTTAACAAATAAAAAATTTTAATTAAAAAATAATAAGAGAAAAGCAAATAACAATCATAAAAATAAAGACCAAAATTAATATAAAAATCAAATTTTAAAGGGTGAAATTGAAAAACAAAATTCGAAACAAAATATATAGCAATCAAAAGTTTGAGAACCAAATTTGTTATAATCAACAAATAATATAATATTTCTAATTTTTTCACAACTTCTGGAAAGTGTTTTCTACCTAAAATAAAAAGAAAACACTTTTCTGGAAATCAAGCCAAATTTTTCATTTACTGGAAAGTGTTTTTCGTTGATCAATTTTTCTAATGGCAAATAAACACAAGAAAGTTTGGAAAGTGGTTTCCAGAAAACAACTTTCCATCAAATAAATAAGGCCTAAGGATTTGTTTAAATAATCTTAAAAACATATTTTTCACATAAATCTAATACATTAAGATAAATTCTATAAATTTTATTAACTACATACTTATTTCTATACTAATTTCTCTTTTATATACACATGCATGTAATCAATCTAGATGATTTTTCAATATACAATTAAAGTTTTCATTTTTAGTAAATATTTATCATCCATAAGAGTTTATACTTCAAAGGAGTGGGGAAGAAACAATTTTTTTTAAAACACATTAATTTGTGTGTGGATAATGTTGACATTAAGGTCATACATTTATATTTTTATATATTTCGACAATAATAATAAAATAAAAATTAGACTAATAATATGTTTTGTTAAGAATAAATATTGAACATGTTTTGTACAGAGATTATATCAACAAGCATGAAGGGTTTTATGAAAAAACCAATCTAGAGGTACAAGAAGGGAGCAAAGTGAAGATTTAGAATTTAAGTGCGTTATTTTAGTGTTTTATGTAAATCTTTATATCTTATCTTCATAACACAATTAAAATAAACTCACACACTTTACTATGCATACATCTAAAATGACTGATTAAAAACATAATATACAGTTTTAAAAAAACACCAAGGTTAAAACTAATAAATCTGCTATTCTAGATGAACCGATCAACTGTTTGGCATGACTAAATGAACTGGTCGACCGCTTATTCATCAGCAATGAACACCTGAGAATTATACAGGAACTAGTTAATCGAGTGACTTGACCAACTTGAACCGGTCAACCATTTCAGTCGCTAGTGGGACTGAAACGACTATAAACTACTACTTTTTGCTAAACACACACACACACACACACACACACACACATATATATCATATACGAGTTATTTTAAGAGTTAAACAATTTTAAAATCATTAATCATTATACTCATATTTGTGCAATCAAACCTTCATAATTTAGCACAAGAGTATATGTTCGCATTCTCACTACATTTAAACACTTTCTAATCCTATAAATGTTATCCAGTAAGATATAGCGATACTAAAATTTTCAATTGTAATATCTACTCTATCAAGAGAGTAAATTCGTGATAACAAAAATCATATTTGTAAACCCTTGAGAGTTAGGGAAAAACTCTTGGCACTGATGATGTATTTTCACTAAGAGAAAATCTTGAAGAAGACATATCTTTAAGTGAAAGAAAAATCTTGAAGAGAGAATATCTTTAAGTGGTGTAAAAATCTTGGTGTGGATTCATCAAGTGGTTATTATACTCTAAAGCTTCGACAAGCTAAAGAATACAATACTTAAGTACGGTTTGGAACATAAGGTGTGGATGTAGACTTGTCGAACCACATAAAAAGCAAGCATTTTAATTATATTGTTTGTTATTGTATTTATTTTAATTAATTTGTATTATTTATTAATATTAGTGATACTCCTAATTTATTTTCTCTTAGGTGTTATAGTTGTCTTGATCCTAAAACAACAGATAACAAGTTTCATTTTTTTTTTCTAAAATATTTGAATTTAAATAATGTTTTGAAACAAAAGAGCATAAAGTAGGCCTTTATTTTATATATAATTGTGGTTGATTTAGATTATCATGATAACATACTCTCATGTTCTAACAAGATAATCATTGATTGTGAGTTGTAACCTTCTTAAGTCCTATCATTTTGTTGCATGTTATTAGGTAATAAATTTTAATTAATTCCTCAACTGCCAGACATCTCTTGCTTACTTGGAAATTGTGACAAATGTTCACGGAAGCAGGTTTTTCTTTTGAAAATGTTTCCCCAAAAACTAGATATTTAAGTTGTCTAGTGTGAGTTATAAAAAATAATTTTTGAATTTGAATCATAATTTAAAAGTTATTTTTTTATAAAAAAGTTATAACAAAAATAAGTTAAAAAGCTTTAAATTAGATTTATATTTGTTAAAATTGACTCAAATCAATTTTTTGTAGAAAGAATATAATATAAGTTGTAATTCATAAATTTAATTTATTTTTTATGTTTTACAAAATAAAAATTTTGACTCAAATAAAAATCTAAAAAATAACTTAAATCAATTTAAAAAATTCCATACAAGTCCCGTAAATATTTTATCTTGATTACATTGAACCCTTCGAATCTCATCCCTATTTTTGGTCAGTGGAAATTTTGACCTAACTACATTTCATTTCTATCAATCCAAATTAATACGTAACTAATCATGCATAAAAGTATCTACATTATCTATTGCTAAACACTCTTCATTAGAGCCATTTACACAATGTTGGCGCAAATAATGTGGCAAGTATGAAAAGGAGGTGGACTATACTAGGCAAATTAGGAAAAAAAATGAAAATAAATTGTTTGTGGGAGCTATATTATTGCATTCCAATACATTTACAATTTTACAATTATAAAATAAAATAAAAGAGCTAGTACATTGTTAGCTCATGTAGTAAGAGACATAGACACCCTTAGTGCAAAAGTTGTTGTTCATGAGGAACATGAAATTAAAATTTGATTCCTTATTTTTTTTAATTTATTTTTTTAATCTTGATATATTTTATTACTATAGTTTTAGATATTTATATTTTGATTATAAACTTTATTTTTATTTTGTTTTAGTTCTTATACACTAAGAGAGAAGAGAGACGGTTGCTAGAGATAAGGAGGGGGGAGAGTTTGCAGTTAGCCACGTTTCAATGACAAAAAACATCAATCTTGATGTCTATGGTTCATCTTTAAAGGGGGTATTCAGTGGAGGTGATTTGGATTTCTAATCATATAAAAAATAAGTTGAAACTTGAAATGAATTTTTTATTCCGCTTCATTTTAGTTTCTAGGATGTTTAGAGGTTTTGTTTTTGGATTCCTAATCATATTAAATGCACGCTGCCATTTTTTTTTCAAGGGACACCTTTTTTTAAATAAAGATAAGCCACATGACCATCTCTTTCAATAAAGATGAGCCATTGAGCTACCAGAATCATAACAGTTCTATGTTTGGAATCATTCCAAGTCCAAATACATATGGAGTTAATAATCTTTTTAGTCCTTATATTAAGTCATGAGGATTTGTATGTTTATTACTGACTTTTAACAATTTATGTTAAAAGACACAAGAATGATCATCTCCTTACATCCCTATCTGTATAAAAGTCTCCTACTGGCCTGCTATATTTTTATCAATATAAATATTATGTAAGGGATATTTATTCCTCATCAATATTGTGTAAAACATATTTATCCATCATCAATACTATTATGAGGTAATATTCCTTATATATATAAGGTAATAACCCAAAGATTTACTTATAACCTAGATTTGTTGCCCATTAAATCTAATTATCAGCCACCTCCCCTTTCATTTCTTGATATATGCAGACTTACCTTGCAAAGTATCTTCCATGGCTTCTGTGGGTCGGCTAGTAAAGGTAAAAAACCAACGTACATTGTTTCCACCATTAATACCAGTAACCAAATGGTAATAAGTCTTAAATATGTTCATGGTATGCTCGATTCCAATGAGCCTGAGTGACTTATCAAAGGTAGATAACAGAGAGGGAAGGAATATCTAAAAACTTTCTTCAAAAACCATTAGAGAAGAAAGGAATACCCAAACTCATATATGCATATGAAGGTTGTAATTTCAAAATATCCCCGAGTAGAACCCGGGGTTAGTTAACTGATTCGATTAGCCCTGAAAAGCAATTGAGCTATATATATTCTCCTGACCACAGACGATTGACAAATGTCACCTCTTGTATACTTAAGGTGTTAAGGGCATCATTCTCAAGGGTTTGAGGTAGCATTTCTCTCCCATGCGGTTCCCTAATAATAGTAAGGGAAGGACTTCTCTAATAAGAAGAACTACCTTCCACCCTATTAGAGGTGGACATTGGGGTTCCACCCCTTTTAGTTTTGGGGCCCAGTGTGATGGACCTCCGTCTTTACTATTTCCTCCAATTTCAGGTTGGAATGTGAACTCTTTACTGGAAAAAATAATATCCCTACTTGTAGGGTCAGATCTAACTTTTTTAAGGTCTATTTTTCTATTGATTAAGAAGAAGAAATAAATCTTTGGTGGGAAATACTTAAAATGATGGTTTCATCTTATAATATAGCAAAACTTGCTCAATAATTCTTCAACAAAATTGTTTTTACAGAGATTATAAAAAGTGAAAGTAAAAGAAAAAATAAAATCAAGAACAACTAAGGTTATAAGGGAAATAACTTTTCATCCTCACCATTGGACGAATAACCTTTCATGTCATCTCAGATCTCTAGAAATCTATATAATTACTGCATTAAATGCACGCCGCCATTTTGTTTTTCAATGGACACCTTTTTTTAAATTAAGATAGGACACTTGGCCATCTCATTCAATAAGGATGAGCGACCTGGCCACAAGAATCACAGTAGTTCTACGTGGGACAGACAAATCTTATGGGGAAGGTAAAAGTATTTCATTAAATTTGATAACCTTTCAAATCTTTGTGTATTTCATACATAAAAATTTAGGGGGCTATTAATGAATCAACATATTATATATACAAACCCATGATTAAGAGGGCAAAAAACAGGGCATTAACTGAACATACCTAGTTTTGACAGGATGCCAAGCTCAGATGACATGAGTCTAGCTTGTTTCATGGCCCAACACCTATAGGTTCAATTACACGTTGAGCTCATATGCATGGGGGTCTGACAAGATGCACATAACATCCTTTTAGTTTAGCTACGTATTGAGCACAAATACATGTAGGTCTGACAATATATCAGACTCAACATCCTTTGGTTTAGCTACACGCTAAGCTCAAGTACATATGAGTTTAGTAAGCTGTTAAACACATCACCTTTATAGTAGATGGATCAAAAACTTTTTAAAAAAGTGATTGTGATAACTTGAGGAACATATTTTTTCAAAAATGGACAAGCGATATAGCTTAATTTATTGGCCATTAAATATAATGGAATAAAAAAAGACCTCAACATATCAACTTTGATCAATCTGAGTTAACATGATAAATTTATAACCCAAATAATTAGGGTCGAGCCAACCCGAGATATCCCACCAAACTCGCGGCCCAGATCTTAAGATTAAAATAACATGATAGAGAAAAAATTAAAGAAAATTATAAATCCAATTTTTTTATAAAAAAAAAACTTGTCAACCCATGACCAAGGTCTTTGGACCTGAAATACTCTATCTAAAAAAACAATGAAGTTAAATTCCCGATTAATTAAATATTCTTGATGACATTGAAAAAAGAATTCCAATTATACAAAAGGATTCAAAACAAAAGGAATGAATTAAAAGAATGAGGATGAAAATTGAAACACATAATACATTTTATATTTGATTGAAGGGTGAAATTGAAAAGAAAAATAAATTTAGCATAAGGAACAAAAAAATCAAAAGAATGAGCATTAATCAATATAAGAAACAAAAATAATTTTTTTATTGAAAGGTAAAATCGAAAAAAAAAATAACTTAAACAAAAGGAAAAAAACGAATGAGGACCAAATTGGTAAAAATAATATACTATAAATTTTGATTAAATAATGAAATTGAAAACAAATAAAATTTTTACAAAAGGGCCAAGAAAAAAAATTAAAAATAAAAAATAAGTATCAAATTAGAAAAAATAATACCATAAATTGGAAATGAAAGATGAAATTAAAAACCAATAAAACTTTTTCAAAAAGGTCAAGGAAAAAATTATAAATTAAGATAATAAGGACCAGATTGGAAAAAATAATACCATAAATTTGGATTCAATGATGAAATTTAAAAAAAAAATTCCAAAAAGGCCAATGAAAAAAAATAGAAGTAAAAAAAATAAGGATTGTTGTTTAACTATCAACAACAAAGAAAGTCAAGCTGTCATTTTCATGGAAGGAGTGAGAAAATAAAAAAATCCACCGGTAATAAACCGCTCCACTATCACCTACACACTCCGCACCAATAGAAATAGGGTGTGGTGACGCTTTTAACAACACAATAGAAGGACATTGTTTTGCTAGCGAGAGGCGGTGCATATGCGTGAGCATCTCTCATATGTCGACAAGTGCCCTATACATGGCAATTATTTTTTTATTATTTTCTTTCTTTATTAAAAGATCCAATTGGTCTTCAACTAACATGGTAATAATGAAAAAGCCATTATGAAAAAAAAAAAACAAGAAGAAGCTTATTGAGGCTAGTTTTAATATTTTGGCTTCCAATGATATTTTGGTCTTTTCAATGTGCGATTTTTTTTTCTATGCCGAGTCAAATATTGAATTGTCCCTCCTCTAACATGATAACTACATACAAATTTTCCATTGATTCTAATTTTATTTTTTATTTCATGGATATTTTGGTCATTTCATTGTGCAATTAAAATGAAAAAGACTTATTTATCCCCTATTAATATGGTAATAATTAATGTCTCTTGTTAAAAAACCTTAATACCCCCAATAATCAGTGTAAGAAGCAAAATCATGATTATATTATTTCAATAAATAATATAAAGATATCTAGCTGAACAATATTTTTTTGAATGAGGTTTAGCTCTTTTTAATATATTAAGGATTTTTTTCTTTCCATTCATCTCTTTTATATTGTGAGTATCAAGTGTCAAAGATTTGTGCATCAAAACAAAAACACAATTTTACAAAAGATAAAAAAAAAGAAAAGAAAAAAACTCAAATTTGGATATTAAAGAACAAAAACTAAACTAAAGGGAAAATATTAGACCTTACCAATATTTTTTTATTTAATTCTTTTTAATATTTATATAATGTTAATTTAATTTCTAATTTCAGAAGAAAAAAAAACCCAACCTCCTTTTCCAAAACCATGAAACAAAAGTGTACGCTTTACCCTATATTTTTTATTTAATATTTTTCTATTCATATGTTTGATAATTTTTATTTTATGAATTTTTAGAAAATACAATCTTTAGTTTATTAATTAATCTATAACTTAAGAGAACCCAATCTTTTTTCAGTTCGAGGAAAAAAGTCAATATTTTACTAATAATCTTAATTCAATTTATTTAATATATATATATATATATAATTTTATTGATATTTTTATTTGTATTTGTTAATTTTTTAGTATTCATTTATTACTTTGCAAAAGACAAACGGTCAAGCCCGTTGAAAGATAAGCTTTGAAAGTTCCCATGGTGCAAACCTGTAATTCACATGCACAGCATGACCAAGTCATGGATAAATATCCTTTTATTTTGTAATAAAAAATAATTGTCAATAAAGATGTTTCATGCATTACCACATCAAGAATACGTTACGATGTTAGGGCATGTTTGTTTTTAGAATTTATTTTTTGTAAAATTACTTTTTAAATTTTTTTGTATTTGTTTGTCGTTAGAAAAGTTAGTCAACGAAAAATACTTTCCAGTCAAAGAAAAATTTAGCTTGGTTTCCAGGAAAGTATTTTTCTGAAAAATTTAGGCGGAAAACATTTTCTAGAAGTTGTGAAAAAATTAGAAATGTCATATTATTTGCTGATTATATCAAATTTGGTCCTCAAACTTTTGTTGCTATATATATTTTGTTTTGAATATTTATTTTTCAATTTCATCTTTTAAAATTTAATTTTTATATTAATTTTGGTCCTCATTTTTATAATTGTTATTTGCTTTTTCCTTATCATTTTTTATTGAAATTTTTTATCTATCAAATTTGGTCCTCATTCTTTTGATTGTTACTTATTTTATTTGAAATAATTTATGAAATGTTAATTATTATTATTTTAATTTCTTCATCTTTTATTTTTTTTATTTTTTAGATTTGATCTCTATTATTTTGATTATTATTTATTTTATTTGAGATAATTTATGAAATTATATTTTTTTCAATTTCATTCTCATTCAACTTTTTAATTTGTAAGATTTGTTCCTCATTATTTTAATAAACTTGAGAAAAATAAAACATTAATAAGTTATTTTCCAGTTCATTTTTCATGACATAACCAAACACTGGAAAGTGTTTTCCAACTTATTTTCCATTACACTACCATACATCAGAAAATAATTCACTTTTTCGGAATTCACTTTCCAAAAAAAACTACTTTCCAACAAACAAACGGGGCCTTAGAATAACTTGGTTTATCATTGAATATTTCCATGTAATAATCTCTCCTGTGACACACATAAAACTAATTGTGGTTTGATACTAGGTTTTTTTTTTGTGAAAAATATTTTCTCTGGAAATAATTACTTTTCATATTTTTTGTGAGCTTTAAAAAAATTGGTTGATGAAAAAATTAATTAATTGCATCTTTAATAAAAAGCACTTTTTTCTATTTTAAATTATTCTCTCACATACTATTTTTTTTATATAAAAAAACATTCATTTCTTAATTAATTGTAAGGTATTATATGTATATACCATTCATGTTTAAAACATGAATATACACACACACACAATAATCATAGATAGAAATTTTAGATAGCCCAACTTTAAAATCATGGCAAAAATCCAAATGTTGTATTTTCCTTCCAAGTTTATAGGGTTCGGCAAAGTGAAAATACATGCATATTAAAATTAAATTATAATTAAAAGAGAAAATTATTTTGACTCTCCCATAGTTTAATCATTCTCGTAAACCCAAAATTTAAAATAAGATTTAAAATGAATCTATCCTTGTATATAATAATATAATACAAATGCAAAAATAACAAACCAGTCGTCAAAAAACAATGTATCACGTAATTTTTTCTCTCTTATGCCACAAACACAAAATCTTAGACCTTAACATCACAAAATCTGACAAGTTTAAATCCAAAATCTCTTAAATTCTAAATCAAAATCATCATTAAAATTTAAATCCATATATTGTATAAGACTTAAATCCTAAATCACAAATCATACTTAAAAAAAGGATTGTTGCTTTTGTTATGGAATCTTCTCCTCTTTCATCAAATTGTTTGTTGTTGACCTTTACAAAAGAGAGATTCTCAAGCTGGTTCCTAATTTAAAATCATGGCAAAAATCCAAATGTTGTATTTTCCTTCCAAGTTTATAGGGTTCGGCAAAGTGAAAATACATGCATATTAAAATTAAATTATAATTAAAGGAGAAAATTATTTTGACTCTCCCATAGTTTAATCATTCTCGTAAACCCAAAATTTAAAATAAGATTTAAAATGAATCTATCCTTGTATATAATAATATAATACAAATGCAAAAATAACAAACCAGTCGTCAAAAAACAATGTATCACGTAATTTTTTCTCTCTTATGCCACAAACACAAAATCTTAGACCTTAACATCACAAAATCTGACAAGTTTAAATCCAAAATCTCTTAAATTCTAAATCAAAATCATCATTAAAATTTAAATCCATATATTGTATAAGACTTAAATCCTAAATCACAAATCATACTTAAAAAAAGGATTGTTGCTTTTGTTATGGAATCTTCTCCTCTTTCATCAAATTGTTTGTTGTTGACCTTTACAAAAGAGAGATTCTCAAGCTGGTTCCTAAATCATAGTTGCCTAACAAGGAAATTTGAAATTTCTAGTGCAAAAATCCATAATATTTGTTTTGATATTTGGTTAGATTTTCAATATAGATCGTTGTCTATAGGTTTTTTGTGAGTGGCTTGGAGTGAGAAAAAAAGCTAAATATCACAAACATAAATTTTTTTGGGTGAAATAGCATAATTTGGTACATATCGTGGTTTCTAAACACGACATTTAACAAAGTCACATTTAGAAGTTGTGACATTTAAAGATATTGTGTTTGGAAAACACAACGTGCACCAAACCCCAAACTAACTCTAAATGAAAACCCTAAATAATACCCGATTCAAACTACTAACCCCGAACCCTAACCCTAACCCTAACCCAAATCTCAAACTATAAATGATAAAAACTGACCTTAATCCAAACCCCTAACCTTAATCATAATCGTAAAATAATCTTAACCATAATTCAAACATTAAAAACTAAACACTAACACTAAAATTCAAACCCCACACACTAACACTAAACCCTAAAAAATAATCTTTAAATTTCTTATGTGATTACACACATACTCTAACATGGTCGATCACCAGAATAATGTGGCTAGTGTGGTATGTGTTGTCATATTCTTTCCATCTTTAAAAGAAAGAAATAACTTAAACTCTAAAATAAAATCTGTACTTTGAAATTCTCAAATCTATTATCTATGAGCAATTAAGACATGCTATTCGATTACAAAGAAAACCCAAATAGCTTATAATTAAAATTTCTTTTAGACTTATTATGAATTAAATAAAAAAAACTATATTTTTCTTACCCATTTTTAACTAGTATTTCTTTTCTTGTATTTTCTTTGGTTTTCAAGAAAAATCATTAGAACTGGTCAATTGTTACATGTATAATGGTAATTGGTTTCAGTAATAACATGTATCAATGTTTACTTTGTTCACTTGTAAATGTTTGAATTTAAATTCTAAACGAGCTAACTAGGAAAATTTAAAAAATAATCAATATTAATAATTTCTTAAACAAGAAAGCCTACAACAATATTAATATTCCAACAACACTCAACCTTATTGTCTTTGTTCATATGTCCACCAGTAAGATTTTGATTTAAAATTATATTTCTCCAAAATAAATCTGAAAAATAAGATATTCAAATCTCAACTTGACCAAGCTAAAAAAAATTATAAAAACAATTATATGACCGAGGCCTAATTATATAACAAAATCTTGTTAAAGTCCTCTAGAATGTGAGGTAACACAGTGACATATAATTTTCATTGAGATTCATGAACAATATGTTAAACATTTACCGTATGTACGATCTAGCATACTTATGCAATATCTCTTCATCAAACTAAAATTCACAAATATTTATTTATGTAATTTGTAAGTTATCATATACCTGCACAAGATCTCATAATTGACATCATTTAAAAGGTTTGTAAAAGTCATCTCAATCTATTTAAGCCATATGTTACCCTTTTTAATCATGTTTGGAGGAGGTGTCACTTCAAATACATGTTTGTATAGCTCATTTCAATCAGAAACCCTCTCTGTTGTAATTGGTTTTTCATTAATAAACAGGTTAAGCAAAATAATTATATCCTCCAATATAAGTGCCATTTTACCTCCTCAAAAATGGAACGTATGAGACCCACGCTCAATCAAGACACAAAGGAAGTCATGATCAAGCTTGATATGTTGCAGGCAAGTAATGTAGAAAAAAATTGCATGTACGATGTATAACATCACACGTTCATATAGATGCATCAACTTATATTGCCACCAATACATCTTATCATCCTCCTACAATACAAGTAAACACATTAAATATGTGTTTGACATGGTGAAATTAATATACTAGTCATATTAGTGGTAATTTAACTATAATTAAAATATACCTACAATCCCGATAAATATATCATCCAATATGTGTTTGTCTTACAACCACAAGATAGACTTAATAAAGGGACTGGGAGCAAGTTAATGAGAATCTTTGTCTTCACCATATGAATCTGATGTAAACATACCGAGAACGTTAGCCTAATCATGTGGATGCCCTCTGTGAAGAATAAACAACACCTCGAGCACATGAATGTCATTCGTGTGAAGTTAAAGCACCACCTTGAGTATGCGAAATCTTATGTAATCATTTTATAAGTCATAATTTATTATTGTTTATTAGAATATAATATGCACTATCAAAACAACATGGATATACGACAATAACAAGTAACATCTTGTATATATACTTATGATAATAAGAAACATATGTTGTCTCATTGGATAAGTTTTTATATTATAAATTGTCTGATTGTATATGTTATGTCTATAAATGAACATGCCCCTCCTTTGCATCTATATTGTTATGCAATCGAATCAAGTCTTCATCAAGAAGAGTCTAGTTTCATTAAAATGGGGTTTTAAATGCATTTCTGTAGCTCTAGATAATGTAATGGCTATTAAAAAAATAGGACATAATCAATAAGATTTTCTACGTAACATGCAAGAACATGCGAGCATAATCAATAAATTATTTGTTATTTACCACATATGCACATTTCTTTATTCAATTTGATTGTTCATCAAATTTATTTTTTCACATCAGGTTTTATAAAGGTATTTACATGGAAAACTTCATGTTTGATGTTGAACAACATTGCAATATGATTTCTTGATTTATCCCTGCTTGTTAATTTAACTTATATAGTTGAAGACTATATTATCCCACGTGTAATGAAATCAGATGCAAGCCCTTTTCTTTCAAAAAAAATAAATATCACTCCTATTAAAAGTCATTTGAACTAAATTAGAAACATGCATTGTACTGGCAACTTTCAAGACGTGATTAAAAGCTTTTGACATATTGGTTATTATATTGTCAAACTGCTAACACTCATAATAAGATAGTGCACACCTTTTTTTTAGTTAACACTCAAGTCATTCTTGATATGATGGGTTTGTCTTTCATATATTTACAAACCACACATTGAATTTATGTTTTGATGATTCATAACACATCTTCACCAAATTTTTATTTGCAGTTGAAGTTGCTCATAAAGTGTTAGGTGCAATATTGATGATATCTTAAAGGTATATGCCATATTTCTTCCATTCCACTCTTAATATTTGCACACGCGCGCGTACACACACACACACTCATCATTAATGTATCGCGGCAGGAAAAGTAAGAACCATGTTTAGTTATAATTATTTTCTTTTTGACCAGAGAAAAATTTAAAAAGAATATCACATTATCTCTATAAAGCAACTACAATCAACAACTTTTTATCAAACCTCTTATATAGACGTGTGCTGTCAATATTAATAAGTGGCCTATAAAACTTAAACCCTACGGTTGCAAGCCCAAATAACCAAAAAAACTCTTTCAAATATAATCATTTCATTATTAAAATTTGAGTTGTGATTCCACTCAAAAACCATATCGAGATTTGATTCTTTGATTGCCAACATTCTTTGATTTCGGTGGCCACCCTCTACGGTTTTTTATCCCATAAAATACCTTTTTATCTTTTATAACCAAATTTTCTTGACCACCTCCCTATCTCAAACTATCTTGTTTCCTTCTTCCCTTAGTTTGTTTCTTCTTCTTCTTTGCCTCTGTTTTTTTTTGCGGTCTTCCTCTATGCTTCTTCATTTCCACTACGACTCTAATTACTTGGGGTTCATTTGCATGTTCAAGTAATGGTATACTGGTTATTATTGCTGACTTAGCATTGAGGTTTCTTTCACCAACTTTTAAGTATTACATCGGTAATGACATTTTCTTTTCCTTTCTCCTCTGCTCTTGGTTCTTGACGTTGTGTTTTGATGATGGGAATATGCAACAGCCATTAGATGTGATGGTGACCTCTCCTTTGATAACTAGCAGGGCAAGGTGGTGACACAAAAACTCTTATGTGCCCATGAAAGGTCATGATACTATGATTTTATATACGAAGATATAGATGCATGACTTGACCTTTCTCTCTCTTGTAATGCATGATCAATAGCTCTGTGTATCATCTACAATAATTTTCTAATTTCATGAAAGTCAACCACAAAATATATACTTTAAAATTGAATTGGAACTAATTTGACTTAATGAACTCTGAGCAACGTGGGTGATCCGAGGTATAATTATGAATTCCAGCTAACATTTCTTAAACATGTATAATTGTTTGCACTGACAATGGATATGGCAGGATGAATCTTGATAGCTCATCAGAACAACATATGTGGGCATTTGCTTTGATTCAAACTCCTTATAGTTTTCTAATGCAGTGATGTTGGTATTAATCTTCCTATGAGAACAATAATCTAGCTCATTTTATTTACAGTATCCCTCATTTGCTGGGACATTAATTGGCAGTCTGCTTATAATTGATTGTGTAGTTCTAATGATCATATATATTATGAGTGCCTATGACTTAGGTACATCAAATAAGAAAAGGATATGGTCATCTTACTTCGAGAGCAAGAACACTAATTGCATGAAGGCAGGATTGGTGTGAATCATTTTTTTTTTTTGGTTTAGAGTGTGATTGAGACACTTGAAAGGAGCTTCTTGATCAATTACAACAATTGATCCCATTATCAACCATCCCAGTCAAATATGTAATGGTGACTGTAGAGTCTAAAAAGTAACGTGAACAATAATTTCTTAGTTTCCTACAAGTAGTAAATTTCCTATTTTCCGGTGGCACTAATTTAAATGTTTCTCTATCTATTCTGAATATTAAAATCAATTTTTTTTTAAAAAAAGATCCATCAATAATGTATTGGGGCTTATGGCTTAAAATATTGTGTTTTCATAGTGTTTTACTTCTTTTTTTCTCATCTTATTTTTTTTCACTTTAGTCGCCGATTTTTTTCTTCAAATTCATTCTTTAGTGTTGTGTTGATTAAAGTTTTGGGTTGATGAATTTTTTTTATTTGTATTTTATTTGTTTTTCATAATTCTTTCAAACAATCCTAACATCGGGTTGGTGCTTGATTTCATGAAGAAAAAAATCAATTTGGTTGTTGCAAATAATTGAAGGTAAAGGAACCAAAACTGAAAACAAAGAACAACGGTAAGCCCCTTTTTTAAAATAAAAAAATAGTGTCAACTCCGGTCTTTTTTTTTCTTTTTCTTCAATCATCTACAATTTTCAATTAGATCCCTCAATGTTGTATTGATTGGGATTTAAGGTAAATGATTTTTTTGGTCTATTTTTTATGTAGTTATCTCGACCTCAAAAAAAGTCTTGCAATTGTCTTGGTGCTCAATTATACATAGAATGGTTCGATTTTATTGTTTGTTAAAAATTAAAAATCAGAGAACCAAAATTGTATGACATAAAAATTTAATGGCCTTTTTTAAAAACAAAATTTATTGGCAACATCTTTTTCACAAATTTCCTCTTTGGGTTTGCAAAAAAAGTTTTTGGTCCCTTGTGTTTGGAGCTTAAGCAGTTCAATCCAAAACTTTATTTTTTGTTGCATTTTAATATCTGAGTTTGAGAGAGGGAAAAAAGTTGTCGGATTATTGCTAGTAAAGAAAAAATATTAGTAAACATTCATTTTTTGACGACAAAACTCGTTGTTCTTGGTGTTAATAGATCCTATTCAATGAGAAGAGTTTCATTTATGTATTTTTTTTGTCTTTAAATTGCTAAAAAAATAAACCGGGACTCGGGATTTTTTATATTCAGGTTGATTTTTTATTTTTAAACCAATTAAATGTTAATTTAAGACCAAAATGAGTTTATTGAGGTTCTTAGAATGTTTCTATAGTGTTTTTTGATTGAAAAAAATGTGAGAAATGGGTTTTTAAGTACAACTGCTTTAATAAGTTGTGACATCCTTGTTTTCTTTTTCATGGATCACCAACTCTAATATCAATTATAACAAATTTGATAATTCAAGTTGATAATAACAACAAGTTTATTAAATTAAAAGAAATTGACTAGGAAAGACCCAATTAAAAAAAGATAAAAGATAAGTTTAAATTTCAATGTATTTCTTGTTTTTTTAAAATTAAATTATTTTTTTTTTTCAAGTCAACTAAACTACGAAGACACCGCTAAATTGAATGGAAAAAAAATTAAATGAACTCCCGCCCAATTTATCTTGGCTTCCGGACTGTTCTAAAATTCATGTTTTCTTCTCAGTCTCAGCTAAATTGTATAACATTGCGAGGAAAAAAAACTTCCCATGACAACGCGCGACTAATTGACTAATAAAATTAATTATTTTCTGTTTTTTTTTTATAAAAAAAATAGATATTTACCATCCCCATTGATGGTTATAGAAGTCAACAATTGGTCCACGTGGAAGGAAGGAAAAGGAGCAGCAGCTAAATTGAGGGAAAGAAAATAAATATGGAAAGACAATTTCATCTCTGTACTTTTGAAAGAGAGGGAAATGGCAGAACTCAAAAAGGAGAATTTTGTTTGCCTTATTTGGAAACGGGAAGAAAATGGAGGGAGCTGGAAATATCTATAGGGAAAATTACTT
>Ga0325405_1001974_pt1 | contig 21103 bp, 12 predicted proteins | sample PopdelMetagenome_21_FD_205663 | JGI IMG/M metagenome (GOLD analysis project Ga0325405, IMG submission 205663) | Populus deltoides microbial communities from Bellville, Georgia, United States - Xylem-Control-R2 | ecosystem: Host-associated > Plants > Phyllosphere > Stem > Wood/Secondary xylem...
AAAAAAAAATGAGCACCAAAAAGCTCTTGAAGATAAGTAAAGATGCTTATTATTCAACAGTAACTGGTTATTCAACACTAGAGACCCTTTGATTGGGAAATGGTGCCTAAAAGCAAATAGGAAGTTCTTTTAATCAAATTTCATCATGAAAGCTGCACTTGTGTTTCTCATCGGCTAAAACGGGCTTTGACAGGTTATTCAGAAGTCATCATTCTCCATCTCCATTTTAGGCTTTTTCTCTTTTCTATTCCCAATAAAACCCCTTCTGATCTCATTCGTCTATAATTGTGTAGGTGCTACTGCTATCAGATAAAGCTTGCCAGATTCTGAAGCTTCACGGGCAACGGAAATAAAGATTGAGAAAAACCATCAACTTAGTGAATCCCAGAGAAAGTGCCTGGATGGAACAACTTGCATAGTGATTCTACAGCTGATTCAATCTGTGTCTGATCCTGCAATCAGTTTTCATGAGTTGCTCACTTTTATAGGAACAGCTTACTGCTAACTTATGAATTCTAATGGCAAAAGTTAGAATACAGCGAAAATTTCCTTTACCTTGCCTTCAAAACTAATTATTAGAGGCCCTTTTCTGGATTTGCGATAACACCCTTCATTTTGCACAATGAAACAATATGAGGAGAGACAGTATATATACAAAAATGACCCAAGAAACAAATCTAAGAACCTTAGTATCTTACCAATATTTAGATCTGGGAATTCAAGGCAGAGTTTTGACAGAGGTTGGGCAGTTTCAACCTGCATTTATAGAAAAAAACTATACACAGTCATGCTACAAACATAAAAATATTAGCTTCATAAGAATAACAATATCATTTAGCATATCAACATCTGAGCATTCTGATTTTGGTGACACCACCGCAGTTAAGACTTCAAATTTTTCAAATCTTATGGATAGGGGATGGCAACTCTCCTGACTGTAGCTCAAGGCTCCACTGAGCCTCCGATGAACCAAAAAATAATCCGATACATTCTAGTACTAGCTACAAAAATTATAACCACTTCCACATAAATGGTAGATGTTTCTTAGTTCATTTGCTTGCTGGTGCAATTCAACCTCATGCTACCAAGAAATCATTACCAGGTATGGATGGGTGAAAATTCCCAAAATCCAGTCAACCAACCTTGAAGAAAATCATAGACAACCATCTTGACAATAGTCTTTAAATCTCATGACGAGTAATTTTGTAGGAGTGCCAATACGTTTACATTTTGAAAAATATATTAGATGCCAATGATATCCATGCATGGACCAAAAACTTCACCAAATAGGTTATATTGCAATTCAGTCAAGAACCAAGTATAACTAATATAAATGCAGCAGGAAGGATGACAGGATCAGGGTGAGTAGTTATCTTGGAACAGATAGAAAAAAATAATACACGCGGACATCAATAATAAGGATGTAGTCAAACTGATTCAACTCTAGCACTAAACACAATAAAATCATATCACAGTAAAAGTTATTAAACTGAGTGAAATGGTAGACTTTGATACGCACATCTGAAAGATTTGTCTGTAGATGCTTTGACACATAAGGTACCATCGTTGGCAAAAAGCCACAGGATCTTGTTAATTCAATCAAACAATCCCACTCCTTGTCCAATTCAGTGGCATTTGTTGCTGTGAAAATGATTACATTCTGGCACTTAATCTGAAAGGATACGATTTTTTGACCAAAATTCAAACAAGTCATAAATAGCATTAATTGCATTCTTCATGAGGAAATATATACAGCATCACAAGTACAGTATTTTAGCTTCAATATACATACCAAAGGCACAGCCAGCTTTTCATGATGCAATAACTCAGTGATACCTTCAGGTAACAGTGCCATCTGAAGAAATGAAAATCAGGGACAAGATTTTATTCAAGTTGCATAGATTGTTAGATGTTGATGGGCTTGCATATTCAGACAAAATTTCAGGAATGCAAACCACAAGATAAAATGTGGAGACTACCAACAGCAGATGGATTATGAAATCCTTGTCATAAAAAAATAACAATGTTCTTTTAAAAGCAACCTAATAACCTAACCCAAAGCATTGAGCCAAGCTGCAACATAACCATCAAGATCTAGGGAATACCAACTTTCTTTGACAGATAAGATTCCACCTATGTTAGGGAAGTTTTCGAAGCATTTGATACCCATTCCATTAGTATATGGTTATCAAAACAAGGTAAAGCCCTTGGAGGGGGTTAAAAACTCAATGAACTTAATTTTTCTTATTTGTGTTTTCTTTCAATAAAAGCACCATATCTAGATCATTCTGGTGTATGCTCAATTTTCTTAATTTTCAAATAAGTTATCTTCATAAGAGAGGGAATTTGATACTACAGCAACAAATGCATTATCTCGATTAGATTGTCATCTATCCACATTATAAATGAATGCAGCTGTTAAATAAACACATAATGAGAATGAGGCACAGACACCCCATTTCTTCTTCTTGCTAGTAGCAAATCATGAGCTAAATGCAGATATTAAATTACCTCATTTTGATCACCAGTGCAATGATCACTTATAAGATGCCTAAGATATTCTTCAAATTCTTCATCGGGAGCCTACATTGAACAGAATTAAGAGGGACATTTAGTGAAATATTAAAGCTACATCGCAATCAACAAGTTGGGAAAAGCTGAATGACACCCTTTTGCAGTAGTTGTTATCTCTCTCTGTTTTTTTTTCCCCCCTTTCCTTTCTCAAGACATCAGATTCAACCAAGAAATTTAAGAGATGAAATGAAGATCTTCTTCAAATTCCAGGAATTATCACTCATTAAGTGATACAGCGAGTGATTCTGTACAGACCAAATAGAATGAATGTAGCTAAATGATAGATCTTGCTTATGATAAAGGATAAGAGAGCGGGGGGGAGAGAGGCAAACTCACAAGACGAACCCCAAAAGCCTTTGCAACACCTGCTAAGGTAACATCAGAGTGCAATGGGCCCACCCCTCCATATATAAAAACCTACAAGGATTGAGTAGACATTAAAATATCAGAACCTAAGAAGACAAAGCCCCAATTAACTTTGTTATATCAGCATGGAAATCAACAGGAGATCTTTTCACAGAATGTGAGGATATACCATATCGTTGGTAGATTTCCGTCGCTCAACCTCTTCAGCCACAGAATCTTTCTGGTACAAAGAAAAATCCACAAAATGAGTTTCAAGTGAAAATAAGAAACTCAAATGCTTGAATTCTGTATGTATGCCCAAATAAGTCATCTAACAAAGAACATAAAGTATATCATTTATACAAAATCTTCTATTTAATTATCAAACCAGATCCACCCTCTACATATGACATACAAACAGATATGCTGCTTAAAACTTGTACCAGCCAACAGCAGTTTGTGATAATTATAATAGAAGATAACTCACATCATTCTGGACAACAACAGTTTGTGATACCGACCAACCAATGGAATGGATCTTTCTACGCAATGAAGGTCCCAGTTGATCCTCAACAGTGCCGAACCTGAGCTATGGAACAGATAACAAGTACCAGAAACTTCAGCAATAACAGCTGGCAGTAGAAATAACAAAATATAAAGGGCCTAAAATATGCAAACACACCCAAATATTTTAGTCAAATAGTGAGATTCTTGTTCATGTCTCCATTACATGCATGACCACTAAATGTTTGCATAATAAATATAGCCCACAATTGTCAAATTTGTGACGCTTGTGTGCAGTCTAAGAAAAGACATTAAGACAATTTGAGGGATTATGAGCTAATGCAAACTTGACCACAGATCATGAAAATCATAATCTAATGAATTATAAATAAAAATCAGCAAATCAAACTAGAGTGAGCGGAAAGGTTATCGTACCCAAGAAAATGTCTTAATAGTTGAATAAAATTGGCAAAAATTCAGAAACCAACCACCACTTAATTGTTAGATGAATTGCCAGTACCAAATGAGGAAAATCCCGAGATTATGAGGAAGATACAAAAACTAATATACAATTGCAGAAACTAGCAGGGAAACAAAAAACATGCGTCTACCAATGAGGGACTTACAGAATCTCTTCCCCCACAGCAATGGCTGAGGCTACGAGCAAGCTGCTTTTATGTGAATCCACACTCCCTGAGCCATTACCAACGTTATTAATGGAAGAAGAAAACTTTTTTGCTCTCCCTGCCCTTTCTAATCTTCCATCGGAAAGCAAGTATGCAGGTTTGAATTTTTCTTTGCAACAGGAGTCACTGATGGACAACAATGCATTTGGAACTGTGTCATGTATGCTCCCTATTGAAGTGTAGCTGGGGAAAGAAAAAAGAACATGCAGGTTATTATGAACAAGTGGAAACCAGTTACCGTACAAGAGAGAATGCATTATATATTAGCATTAAGCGGTAACTAACAAAATTAATAAGCAGTGTTTGCACCAATAATATATTTGAACAATAAGATCAGTATTTGAAGTTATATAAGAGAAACATTACCCCTGATCATAAAGACTGCAGTACTGGACCTTGCAGGTTAGGATAAAAGCCCAAACATCTCTGCAAAAGAAACATAAATAAGTCAAAAGCCCAGAAATATATGCCAACCTGATAAATGCAGGAAAAGATAAAATGTTCAGGCTCAATCACAGTAAGAATTTCAGAGATATTAAGACATAATGGCAATGCAAGTAAGGGCAGGCGGGATTGATGCAGCAAATGCTTTCCACATAATTTAACAGATGCTCTTTAAAAAAATGACAGATGCATAAAACTGACATATTAATGATTGAATGCCAAAGGAAAAATAGGAATGGGGTGATCTATAGCTAGTGTTAAATGACCACCTGTAAGACCAATCCAAGATAGGATTCACTCTCATAAATGGAGGCCATCCAGGTGAACTAGGGGAGAACTGTTCTTGGCCCACCTGCATGATTCAAGGAAAAACCTCATGTTGTCAGACACGTCTGTGCTCAATCTCCAAATAAGGCACACAAAATTGCAGAAAGGATCTCACAGTAGGAAACCACATAGCTATATTTCTTCAAGGTTAAGTGTTAAACATACCGCAGTAGGATCACCAATTCGAACACCAAGGAAAATAGCTCTAATTGGATTAGCCTTCAGTAATTTTTCCAAGCCAGACTTGAAATCTGAACTAATGATATCTAGTTGCAAACCATAGCTGCTCATAGGAAGTAATTCAACATAAATAAATTGACCCAAATGGTGCTCATATAAAGTAATTTAACATGAATAAATAAGCTAACATGTAAAAGTTTCCAACAAGCCTAAAATAATGATGTTACTTTGCACAAACATTTTATCAACAAGTATTCAACTCCTTGCACGGCACATTAAAATAGCTTCTCACCTTGATGCAGTATCATAGGTAAATGAGTTGATTTCGGGGAAAGCAGCAGAACTTTCAAAATATATTGTTCGAATTGGGAAACTAGTCAGACCCCCATTAGAGCATTTTTGCTCCATTTTATGCAAAAAATAGCCAGCCCTGAGTAGGTGCAGTAGAACCTGCACACACAAGTTTATTGTCATCATTGACAAGACAACAGATAACAAGAGGATTGCTTGAGAAAATATGGAAGAAATCCTACTGTTGAATCCTTTCCTCCATTGAAGCTGAAGGCAACCTCCTCAATCCTGCAGAATAAAACAGTTTCAGAACTTACAAGCATCAGCCACCATACTTGTGTGCAGTCAATGAATGGATAAAGATAAATAAATAAAAAAGGCTATTCCATAAACCCATGCATTTAGAGCACTAAACATTTGTGTCAATTTTATACAGGCTTGATGTTTGCTTGGATGTGAATGTATGAGAAATCATAAAAACTCCAAATTAACAATTAACAATCTGAGCATACATTAGGTACTATTTTCACAAACCAGGCCCAAAAGAAAAGGTTGCGTAAATCAAGATATGGGATAGGGGTATTTTCCTGTAAAATAATAGTAAAATGCAGTCTACTACTGCCTTTGACCAATAAAATGCATTTTTGGGTGTCTTGCATGAAAGAAGATAGTCTGAGGAACTGATCAGCCAATGATACTTCTGAAAGGTATTTCTATCCCATTAGAATTTTCACTTCTGTCTAAATAAGATTCAAAAAAATTCCCACCAGTCCCACAAAACCATGAATTTTAATTAAAAAAGAAAAGAATAACAACACCCTCCAATAAGTTGGATTTTTATAATATCTTGTAATTAAGAAGTGAATTACTTTATTTACTGAGTAAACTCCAATCACTCCCTCATAACTATTATGCATGAGGTATAGTAAGAGATTTCGTTCAATAGAGACAGTCAGAGGATAAAAATCCTGTATTGTTATTTGACAAGAAAATTGTCCCCAAAAAAATCTACTAAACTGGCAGCTGTTGTCATGCCTGTATTAGTCCCCAAAAGGAATGTAATTGCTCATTCAAAAAACCGACAACAGCAGCAACACGCGGCAAAACCATTTAATTAAAGAATCACAAGAATCCAGGCAAGTATCGACAAGAAATACCACCCATTAGATCCAAAAGGGAATAATCAAAATGCCTTCATGCAAACACATTTCAACTTTCTTTACAAAACCAAAAAAAAAAATACAATGAATTGATAAAAAAAAAAAATTGATATTCAATGAATTCATATCACTTGCCGCTTCCGTTATTGCTGCTGGGTTGGCCGTTGGGCTTGCTTCTATTGGACCTGGGGTTGGTCAAGGTACTGCTGCGGACCAAGCTGTAGAAGGTATCGCGAGACAACCCGAGGCAAAGGGAAAAATACGAGGTACTTTATTGCTTAGTTTGGCTTTTATGGAAGCTTTAAAAATTTATGGACTGGTTGTAAGCATTAGCACATTTATTTGAGAATCCTTTTGTTTAATCCTATATTTGATTTGTTTAATCTAATCCTATAAAAAATACATATTTTTTTTATTGTCTTGTACTTGCTGCTTGCTTTTTCAAATTCTATCAAGATTTTACTCCTACAATTATTTATTTTGTTTTATTTTTATTGGGACAATAACCCAACGTGAAGGATTGATTGGGGGATGAGGAATTAGTATACTGATTCACTTTCTTCTACCATTTTCAGAGATAAACCTTTCATTGATATGAAATAACTGCTTTACATGATTCTTAGTCATTCACATTCAATCATTTCAGGTTAAAGAGAACTAAACTGGTTCCGAAAACATTAAAGCCAACAAATCTTTTCCATTGTTAAAGATCAAAAAGGAACTAAGATGAAAGATATCCAATAAGTGATTCCATTTCACCCTTATTGTTGACACCAAACTGCATGCAAATAAAAACTGACTTAAAATTCAAAATTTTCTTCTCTATTCAACCAAGAACATATCCTTGTATCTGTTTCATTCATCCTTTTTTTTATTAGTAATATCCAAACAGCATAAATCTTGCTGTTCTTTTCCATTGACTTGATATTTTGGAAACATGACCACAGAATTTCAAACCCAGTTCAATACCAACCAAGATCATAACTGTTATGTAAGGTAAACTATAAGAAATCAGTCAAAGAAGGAGAAAATAAAAAACTCACGAGTATAGAGCAAGAGCTCTTTTGATAACATAAATGGCGTTGTTGTACTTGGTTTTAAGCCTCCTATCATCACTTTCTCTGATTGCTTTATCGATCTCCATCTTCCCTGATACACAAAAATCATATTAATATAAACAAATAAATGGGGTTTCGTAAATTCAAAAGAACTCAAATTAAACTTTTCTGAACTGAAATTGAGGTAAATTAAGCAAATGGGTTGTTGTAGATTCAATTAGATTTTGCAGAAACTTGAAATGAAATTCACCTTCTTTGACTGAAAAGTCTACCGCAAAACAAGTATGAAACTTATAAGAAATGCATACAGAGAGATAAAGACCCAACCTTTTTTCTATATGATTTATGGGCCTTAAAAAATAAAAAGAAAAGAAAAGGAAAAAGAAAAGGGAAAGTGAGAGGGAATGAGGGAGAGGGTATTTTGGAACAAAAGAAAAGACGTGCCCCTTAGTTGCCACAGATTGTTTATCTGAAACAAGTCGGAAGCTACAAATGGTGAATGATTTTTATTCAGATTTTTCTGAAACGGAAATAGGAAAACGGGTTTGGCACGTAAATTGAATACGAAGACTTGACTTGTCTCGTGTGCGTGTAATAATAATATTCTTACGCCAGAGTTTTTAGATTTTCTTTTACCCAGGTCCAATAAGATATTTTTATTTTATTTTGATAAAAAAAATAAAAAATAAAAGTAGATTTACTCTGCACGCATTTATAATCACATCTCACCCATAAACACATCTACAATTGATCTAATTCAACCATTTAATTCATTCAAGAATATACTCAGGACAAATTTTCATACTCAATCTCCATCTCATATTACATGCATAAATTAGTAATTAAAAGAACCATCCAAGTGCTGAAATTTCATATATAAACATAACATAGTTTAGCATTCTAAACATAAACTAGTACATTATAATATTCCAAGCATATATTGATACATTTAATATTCCAAACACAAAATAATACAAGGAGTATACTATTATATTCAGGTTATATGTTTACTGTATAACAAAATTAAATGAATAATCCTCAAGTTCCTAAGTTATACAAAAAGAGATCAAAGAACCTAAATTTTACGCTTGACGTGAATGAAATGGACCTGCAGAACATAAATTTTTCATATAATTAAAAAAATAAAATACAAATAATTTCACGGAAGAAAAATTATACAACACACTACCTACTTAAGTTATATGCAATTCTATATACCACAACTAGCTCTTTTTAAGGATTAACAAATTTGTTTCCTTTAACTATATCCCCCCCCTTTTTTTTTTGTAATCCAAGCTCTGATTGAGGGTATCCACCTTGCCAATTCTCCCCACATTGGGAAGACTACTGCCAATACTAATAACCCCCATTAGTGTTTTTAGTTGCCCGTTCTGGGATCAACTAATCAAATTCATGAAAATACCGACACTAACACGATCGTTGGTGTCATTAACTATTTTCAGGCCGAAATAGTTAATCGATGCTCCATATTACCTTGGGAGGTCCTCGGGTATGTCAATGTCAAGGATCATTGACATCAGTAGCTTTTACTTCGGAAAGCTAATCAACTCCCATAAATTTTGCCAATATCGACATCACTTGCCAATATCATTAGCTATTTTGAACCCGAATAGTTAATCAAGTTCAATATTCCTCCTCCCACGTACCAATCATGTTGATGTTAACCAACTTGGCTAACATCATTGGCCTCCCGCATCTAGGACAGGCTAATCAAATTTGAGGAACAGTCATTTCCAAAGTTCATTGTTACTGTCCATTTCCTCCGAAAGGACCCATAAATTAAATCTAGTTCTCCGTTTCTATTTTCCCATCGTTTAACCTTTCCTCATAAATAAGCACCAAAATTTATAGTTCAACAATTAGTTAAAATAATTATTAACTAGAGGAGATATAGGTACCGAGTACCTACCTGATGTAGACGCTCGACTTGCGTTCCCCTGTTGTTGCTACACTCCTCCCGCGGTTCCTCCTGAAACCACAAACACCCATCATTATTTCATATTAGTCCGCATATCACAACAGAACAGCAACAATGGCAATAATATTTATTTCTCTTTTACCATTCTTTTCTTTCTTACCTACATTCCTCATTATTATCCTTTAACATTTTCAGCTCCTTAATAGCCCAAGTGGACATCGTGAATTCAATTTTGATCACAATTCATTCCTTTTTGAAGATCAAGACACGATGTTACACACTTTATGAAGGGCATGAAAATGAATTCCACCCTTAATATAGCTAAATTTCACCGTTTTACTTGGCCAAATCTGCCAACAAGAGTGACAGCTTGACCTCCTATCAGATATTCATTTGTATTTGGAGTTCCAGAATTCCAAATTAGACGGGGTTGGATTTGTTGGGAAGTTAACACTCCTGGATACAATTTTTATAGAAAGACCCTCCCCAGATTCTATCGTCTTCAGGTCCAAATCCTCTTGGGAATCATGGCGACAAAACCTGTCTTGTTCCGTTAATGGACAAGTATATCCAACTTTATCTCTAATCCTTTCTTCCTCATTTGATACAGCAATGCCTTCACCATATACATAGCAACCCTTCTAATTATAATCTCCCAAAGTTATTTACACCAATTTAATAAATTCATTCTTACTTTGGCCGAACCTATCCAAAGGAACTAAGGGTTCGTCCTTCTAAGTGATGTGATTTTTTCTATTTATCAATCACTTTGTAATGACACATCTCAATTAAATAAATAAGGAAATCATAAGTTCTCCTCCTCTCTTTTATTCTCCTCCAGTGGCCGGTCACCTTGAATCTATTCTCTTTTTTTTTTTCCATTGCACCCCTCCACATTCAAGGCCATTCCTATCACCCTAATAGGTCTAACTTCAAGAAATTTTGCATTTTCCCCAAATTTTATGTTCAAGAACCCTAATTTGCAATTCAATAAAATTATGAATCTTCTAATCAAATTGAAGTTAATTTCATAGAAATTAGAATTAGAATTCCTTACTTTGATGAAATCTAAGCTTTACTTCATAAAGTTTAAAAAGAATCTTAGCCTTCTTCTCCTTGCATATAGCCGGCCACTCTTCCCCTTCTCTTCACAATTCCCACATTTGTTTCCTTGCAATTTCTCTTATACAATGATGTTCTTCTCCTTTAAACTTGTCTAGGATTTAAAATTTGTTAAACCTTGGTATTTTCCTCTCTCATTTTGCTTGAATAAAATCTGAAAATCCCCTCCCTCTTTTATGTTTTCCAGCCAGTCTTGGAAGAGAGAAGGAGTGAGGTATTTATAGTCTCATTTCTTCTTAATTCCATTTTGGCCTCATCTTTCTCCTCTTTTCACAGTTAAGCCATTTTTTTTTGTTCTCTAAAACTAATAAATTTTATCATCATCATTACTATCATTATTATTTTTATAGTTATATTATTTATGAATTATAAAAATTTAATTTATTATAAATCCCCCTCTTTTTTGTATAATTTGTTCTCGGGTTTCACATAAATAAAACTTCTATAAAAGAGCCAAGAATAAAAATTAAAAATGAAATGAATTTGGACTGAAGTTGAAATACCAGCAACCAAAAAGGTCAAGTTGTCATTTTCAGGAAGAAAAAGAAAAAAAGAAAAATAAAGGCTCGCATGCAACAAACCGAACCATCAACGCTGACAAGGGCTACTCCATAGGCAAAATGACACAATAACACTTCTAATGACACATCAAAAGGATATTTTTGGATGATAAGAGTCAACGCACTCTTCATTCAAAGGGTACGGGCTCTTTCCACGTGTCAATGAGTACGTCCTGTACGCACCACCTTTTTCTTTTTTCTTTTAATTTTTTTTATTTGATCAAATACCAAGTTGCCCCTAAACTAACTTAATAATAACAAAAAAAAATCATTATAAAAAGGGAAAAAAAAGCCCTTAACACCAATTTTAATTTTTCTTTTCTTTTAAGGACATTTTAGTTTTTCATTATGCATTTTAATTTTTTAATTTTTTAATTTTTATATTTGGTCAAATATTAAACTTCTTCATCTTACATTACAATAAGAAAAACACCATTATGCAAATACAAAAATACCTCTTGATGCAAGTTCAGATTTTTATTTGGTTTTGGTTTTTTTTTTTTTTATGTCATCCTTTAATATTAGATTTACTAAAAATTGAGTTTTATAATTTATTTTAATTATTTTTTCTATAAGGTTATCCTGATTTTATGACCAAAATTGAAGGTTTAATAGGTTAACTCAAAAAAAAATTTATCTATTTTCTCAATTAATATTTTTTTTCAATTTCATCATTCAAAATTAGGTTAATTGATAATTGAGTTTCATAATTTATTCGTTCATCATTAATATTTCTTTTCTTTTTAAAAACATGTTAGCATATTTTTTTAGAATCCCTAGTATGGATCAATAATCTAGTAATTTACTATACAATAATTTTCCATCTTTTGCCTTTTGCAGGCAATAATAATTTTATTTAAGTTAACAAAATGCATTTTCCCTGCACTCTATTAGATTGTTAAATTCAACCCATCTGCCCAAATAAATATTAATTAAGCCCCTACCAAATCAAGAGTTTGGTCACTCTTTATCCTTTTCCATAGCAAAGCTTCCCTAATCTCATAATAAAACCTCTCAGCTACTCGTTGTATTAAAGGTGTGTTTGAGAGTATGGTTGTGATTGTTTTTCAAAGTGTTTTTTACTCGGAAATGCATCAAAATAATACTTTTTTTATTTTTAAAAATGCATTTTTATTATTAGTGTATCAAAATAATCTAAAAATACTAAAAATAAAGAACAAACATGGTCTAAGCACCAAAGCAAGAGCACTTTAGTTCAGGGTTGTGGCTAAAGACAACTAGGGTTTGGTTGAGTTGTGATCGTGGTTATAGATTTTGATTGCAGCCATAACAATGATATTAAAGAAAAAATGTTTGATTAAAAGAGTTGTTGTCATAAAAATTACAAAAAAATATATTATGAAGGACTTATATATAAATTATAAATAATTTTAGATTTACTAAAAAGATTTTAGAATCCCCAATAAATTTTTTAATTTATTATTTTCATTGCATATGCATAATTCAAAAATCCAGTAGGTTTCATTTCCTTCTAATACCATCTAAACTCTCTATCTTTCCCCAAAAAAAAATCCAAACTCTCTATCCATGTCTCCCTAATTCTCTTTTCACTTCCCACAATCGAAACTATATTGATAATTACAGCAAGAGTTTTATGCAATTCCTCTAACCTCTTAAAACCTGATACTTAGACGAATCTGATGGAAAAAAGATTCAAAGCCCCAGAAAAAAAAAATGATAGATGTTTTAGAAAATAGATACAGCTAGCCTTCAATGCAATGAAGGCAACATCAAGATTGATTCGCTTCTTCTGTGCATGCTTCATAAGAACAAAACCACCATTACAGAGTTTCAAGAATAGTGCTACAATTCATCCTTCTACCTTATCTTTTTTTTTTATTCAGTTGAAACAGAGAAATTGAGCCATCAAGGGTGACTCTACAAGCATCACACGAAAGCAAAGTTCTCATTGCAGGAGGAATTAATAACCACTCTAACACACTATCACTTCGGTCAAGGTTGATCAAGAATATGAAACATTAAAATAATTTAAAATATAAAATATTTAATTTTTTTAGAAATACTGTTTGGAATACAATTCCAAACAGCCTCAAAATCAATGCAATACTTTTCTTCGGGCTGATCATGAGACAATTGAACTTGTCAAACCTTATCCAAGAGTTTTCGAATGTCCGAAACCAGATTCCAGTATGCGTCAAAGATTGAGCAGAGGCTTGAGATATAAGATTGATAGCCTCTAACGAATCCAACTCAAGCCATGAGATAAAATATTAACATCGTTAAAGAATCTCTCTACCATGCCACGACCAAAGCATGTCTGATGTCCATCAATCATACACTCATGTTTTTGTCTGCGCGACTAACACAGCAACGAGCTCTAGCTCACATGGGATTAATGTCCCTCCTGAATTTTATATTTTCCAAAAGGTCTCGATGAAAATGGCTTATTACACTTCCTCAGTGAAGTTCACATGGCACCTCTTGTTGTCTAAAATTACATAATTATTAGAAAAGGGAGCATATTTGTTTAGTTTATTATATGAGTTCATTGGAAACTTACAATCATAACATAAGACTGGTATATACATACAAGGTAAATATTAAATTATACATTAGAGATTAAAATTAATTCCTATTAATTATGCATATACTAGAGCATTTATTAAAATTACTTAAAATAAAAGTATGTAAAGAACTTGTTGAAGCTTTTAGAATTTGATTAAGCTAGTTTTTTTTTTTCAAAGATCAATCATTTGTTCTCAAAGTTTTATTACTCCTAACTTGGTGTAAAAAGATTAACTTCAATATACATCTTATAGGATTCCAACAACTCATCCTTGTTTAGGTGCACTCCTAAACAAGGTCCAACAAACCTAGAAAATAAAACTTAGAAATCTATCTACAAGGACCAAACATATGCTCTAGATTAGGAGTTAAACAAAGAGCAAAACATGAGCTCAGAACAAAGGAGCTAAAGTGGGAATTTAGGTGAAGAAGAGAGTCAAAATTATGTAGAATTTATGCAGAAAAAACCAACCCGAATTACTTTTTATCACTCCCCTTGTATAGAGAATTTTAGAAACAAAAACCGATAGAATTTCCTCCCCTATCAATTTTGATTACCCTTCATTAAATTAGAATTAAACCTAATAGTTTTGGTTTTAAAAATTTGCAAAAAATATCCAAATATTGTCCAGATTATATAGAGTCAATTTTGAAAAAACACTGAAGAAGCTGATCAATCTAATCCATAGGTTGTGTCATAACTCAATTTTGATCATTTTTTAAAAACAATTTTCAAAAATACCAAAATTATATATATAAAAATATGTTTTGAGGCATTTTAGCCAATTTCTGGTCATTTCATAATTTTCGACCATTTTGCTTGTTATTTTTGTATTGATAGATTTTTCAACAAAAAAAAAGAAAAAGAAAAAATCTATCAATCAAAAAAGATATTTTTTGTGATTAAATGTAATTAAAATAATAATAAGGACTATTTAAGGGGAAATTTTTTTTGAATTGTTCAATGTTGTTTTAAAAGAAAAGGGACTTTTTTAAATTAGAAGTTAGATGGTGGTATAAATTTTTAAAGAAATCAAGAAAATAGTAGATGAATGTGAAAAATTTTAAAGATTAAATGTGAAAAGTTTATTTTGAGTAGTATAAATAAGTGGTTATACACATATAAAAGAAGGAAGAGAATTAACGAGGGCATTAGCCACACAAAAAATGCCCACACCAAAAACATCTCTTCCCCATCCTTTCCTGAACACATCAACACCACATACACAACAAAACACTTTCTTTAAAAAAAACACAAAAAACTCATGACTAATTCCAACTAGGAGAACGAGAAAGAAAAAATACAAACATAAAGAAAGCCCTCTTTTTTGGAAGAAAAAAAAAGGTGACCAACCCCTTTCATCCTCTATAAATAGCCACTACGCATCAACACCGTAGCAGCCTCCACCGTGAGATCTTGCCACCAATGATAGTACCGCTAATGAGAGCTACCTTCATTGTGAGATCCTGTCACCAACGCTAAGATTGAAACCAACACCATCTCCTCCCATTGATAGCCACAAACTCATCGTCTCTTTATTGTTATCACCGTGAATAGCCTCTCACGGCCACAAACTTATACCCAATAACTCCCCACCATCGACCAACCTTTCCATCTTTCAACTGTTGGTCAACTTCCTCACTAGTAGCACCACCTAATGACAAGCCACAACCCATCATCCCTCATACTACCAACATCGATCAATCACCATCAACAAAACTCCAGCCAACACCAATAGTTTCAGCCAACCTCCCAAGCTTCTTCAATTGTCCAAGTAAAAACAATCACTTAAAGAATAAGAAAATAAAAACAAGAGAGAAAGGCCTGAAATTTTCAGATAGTTCGATCTTCTTCCTCTAATTGGCATGAGTTACGTTGTCATGCTAAGAGGAAAATCCAGAAGTTGTGCACCCTATGGATCGGGTCATACACCGACCATACATTAACAATGTGTGCAGCTATGCGCCATTATAATTGTCACCCATCTGTGTGTGGGTACATTTAATGTCACTGCTTCCACCAACTTCTATTAACTTTCTAATCACACCTAACCATCTCCAGAAGATCAAATCCAAACTTAAACATTATTTGATATATCTTTAATTTGAATGAATATTGTGAAATGATTTGTTGGATTTTGAATAGCAATGTATCATTAATTGATTGATCATAATTAATGCTTTTATTGTTTAGTTGATTTCATGGATTGCTTAGGCATAACTTTGGTTGAGCTTTGCTTTGTTTTCAATGTTTGGATATCAATTTTTTTAGGCAAGTTCATCCAAAATCGATTAATACCTAAACATGAAAAGTATCTTCATTTGTTTTGTTTGTTGATTAGAATAAGTTCCATTGTTTTTTAGCATAAAGAAAATTTGGACTGATTCTTATTTTATGTTTGGGGTATATGTTTTTTACTAATGCATTTTCTGGATAGTTTCTTAAGATGTTGATGATGATTTGATCATATGAGGGTTTTAAGATGTTGATCATGATTTTATTATATGAGTGTCTGGTTGTTTACAAGTTTATCGTTGATTTTTTTAACCTGATTTGCAAAACATGGAAGTTTATCTATTTTATTTAAAGAGTTAGTTGCAAGATTGTTGTTCTTGTTTTGAGTTGGAAACCAAGGGTCTATTGGTTTCATGGTTGGTATAAATGTAAATTTGTTTGAATAATGTATTGTTTAGAATATTTGAAGATGATAAGTTTTTGGAAAAGTTATTGAGAAATGACATGATATAAATTGTTTTGTTGAAGTTACTCTTGAAAGATTACTTAAAAAAATAGGGCGTAATATCAAATTTACTTTAGAGTTTATGGGATGATAAAATACATAATAAATTTGTTTTCACAATGAATGATTGTAAAAATTAAGTTTTATTTTTATTTTTTCGCTTGGATACAATTTTGATGGAACATGTGATGTTATCTATGTCTTTAAAGAAGAAAGAGAAAGGATTCAAGCCATTGTTTAAGCCCATCCATTTTCTTTGGGAAAATTTCTTTTCTCCTTTAGTTATGGGCTTGTTTCTTTGCTTTTTTTGCTCAAACCCCTTTTATTTTTATGGATCCAATTGGTTTAGTTTCTTAAAACACATGAGTTAATATTAAAGATTTAGATCTTTAACTGGATTTGGGTTTGAATATTTATTTTGGGTTCATAAGTGTATTGTACGGGCTTGGGTTTAAAGCATAAGTTAATAGTTTGATTTATTTCATTTATTTGGTTTGATTTTTAACTTGATGGTGGATCAATTGTGGATTGTATGTTTTTATTAAACGAGATGAATAATGAATAAATAGTTTGTTTTGAGTGGATGTTTTGATTAAAATGGTAATATTTTTTATAGCTTTATTTTCTTTTTTATATATATGTTTAGCCAAACACAACCTTAGTCTAATTTTAATTAATTTTTAGAATTTGTGAGGGACTACTTTGCAATTAATTTTGGTTTCTCACATCTTTTTACCCTTTTATATTTAGTACTTGAGATTGCTAATTTATACGTATGGCGTTTTTCCGGTATTAAATAAATTAGTTTTAAAAAATAAAAAAAATATAAAACCCTTATTAAAAAAACAGAAAAAAATATTGAATGATTTAGTATACCAATTTGTTTTTTTTAAAAAAAAACTTATATGTATATATATTACATGCATTATAAATTTAATAACAAGTATATTAAAGCTATGGAGACTTGGATTAAATTTATAAAACACAAAAAAAAATTATCTTTAATATCAATGATTATGAATTTATACATAAGACATATTAAAAATATTAAAAGAAACAAATAAAAAAATAAATCTTGGCTCTAAAATGTCTAGACTTGACCTATAAAGTCATGGTTCACTTTACTGTGGTAAACTTGTTTTAACCAATAGACAAATAAATTGTTAGAAAAGCACAATAGTGCCTTAGTAATAATTAGACAAATAAACAATATAACTTACTTTAGATATAATATACTAAAAGTGATATTATCCTCCCTAATCCCTTTTTTTAAATTCTAAAGACCAGTTAGGGTTCCTAGTTATTAAAATACTAGGTTGAGACTCCAATTTATTTTTTTTAACTAATAAAGGAAAATAATTCTTTATTCTTTCTACTCACACAAAAAATCATGATCCAGAAGGATGATTGTCATGATGTTGCTCACGTGCGCTAAAATGACGACTTAATTAAGGAATTTCTCGTGGACTAAGCTTTATTATTTGTCTGATTTTTTTGTTTTATTTTGGTTAGTTTGTACATTTATTATCAATATATATTTTTAAACATATTGCTCATGAATTTGTATATTGGATATGGAATAATGCATCATGCATCCTATGTTTTAATTTTTAAAGAGTACACACGAACTTCTAGGTTAGGTGGAGTTAACGATCTATCCTATGACTATTGATCAAGATTCAGTTTCGTGAAACACCCAACTCAAATATGAAAGCATGCTTGGTAATAGCGGACATACAAGCCTCAACCATTTCTTACAACGCCCCTATACTGTATTTATGAGGACTGTCACTGGGCATATCTGAGAACCTTTTGAGACCACGTAGAAAACCTATTCATGCTCACATAATGTCTAGAACCTATCCTTATGATGTATGTGTCATCTGTAAATTGCATTGAGGAAATCCTGACATGTAGTATCTTGAATTTTAGGACTTTTAGGTAGCAAATGGCCATCACATAGATTTTACAAGTGTTTAAATTATTACAAATTTACTAAGATGAATATGGATTCCCTCTTCGATGTAATAATGACATTAGATGATGACAATTGTCACCCTTAAAAGGCGAACATGTATTCAATTTACCTTTCCTTTCTGCAAACATCTTATATTTATTTGCTTTGCAAACTTGCATGATATTCATTTAAAAGATTAGAATATAGTTCCTCCTTTTAAAGAGGACCTATAACACCAGACCCCAAAAGAAATTGATGGAAAACAAGAAACGATCATGTCAGGAGGCTGAAAGTCAAAAAGAAATAAAAAGCCTTAAAAATGACGTAGCAAGGCTCACCGACCTACTTGAGCATGAATTAAAGGGAAAATCTATAGAAGCCTCGGTTACTCAACCAGCAGTAGCAACTCTTCCAATAACCACGACTCGCTTCAAACCCGAAAAGAAATTGATGAAAAATAAGAAACAATCACGTCAGGAGGCCGAAAGTCAAAATGAGATAAAAAGCCTTAAAAATGACGTAGCAAAGCTCACCGACCTACTTGAGCATGAATTAAAGGAAAAATCTATAGAAGCCTCGGTTACTCAACCAGCAGTAGCAACTCTTCCAATAACCACGACTCTTTCCATCAATATAATTTGAGCCCCAGTGGGACACCTTGTGTAAAACCCCGATTAAAATATTATGATATTAGAAAAATGCTAGAAATTTAACATGACAGTTAAAAGAAATGAATAATAACTTATAAATATTAAATGACAAGAGATGAAGATTTATGAATTTAAATCTTAAAATATGATAAGCCTTAGAAAAAATAAACCGAGAACGAATACCCAGAAAAACAAAAAAAATGATGAAATAAAGAATAATGATAGGATTGTAATTATAAGCATAAAGGAAAATATAAATACAAACTTGAATCCCTGAAAAAGCCAAGTTGGCCAGCCTTTTACGGGAGAAAAAGAGAGAGAAATGAAAGCAAATTCATGGGGAATTCTTGTTAATGAACACCAAGGAGAGATAAATAAAAGGATCAAAGATGGATTAAAAAGGGATTAAAAAAGGAATTTGAAGAATATCAAGGGTTGTTTGGTCAAGAGAGGTATATATATTTGTATATGGATTTTTCTTTTGCTTTTACTCGAAAGATTAGTTTTATATTTTAGTATTTGGTTAACATTAACAACCTTTTTTATTTATCAATTCATATATATTTTTTATTTATTTTATTAAACATAAATATCATCTCTTAATTCCTCAATTAAAAAAAATTATAATATCTAAAAATGCATCCGTAACATCAGCATCTTCTTCTTTTATATTATAAATTAACTTGGAATCATATTCAAAACGCAGTGCACATTATATACTAGCATTAACTAATAACATAGATGAAATACCATATTGCATATGCAGTCACCAAGAGAAAGCACCCCTAAATCAATCTGCACACCGATTGCTCTCTAGAAAATGTGTGGAATTTCAATCTCTCAGTCTCAAGAAACGAGATATCGAAGCTCGAACATGAGATCGAGTATCAGCCATGAAAACATCATTCTTACTAGTTAAACCAGCTGCTAAAACTGCTGAATCAATCTCTAATTCCACTTTACAATACCCCAACTGCCTAGCACAGGATAAGCCATAAAAGCAGCTCATATCTCTGCTTGCTTAGATGTGCAGGTGCCTGCCTATATTTGCACCAAATCCGAACAGCCACCGCCCATCTTGTCCTCTAATTTTATATGTTGTCACGATCAAAAGGTAATCTAATCCTTGATCCTTTGTCTCTACAAATGAGAAGAGGAATCATTTATTATTTCGCCTCACATGCCTAATCCATAGGAACATCTTGCTGTCTGTTTAACTTTTCTGGCACAATCAAACAGCACGTCTTCGCCCCGACTTTCCTGCACATGATATGATACGATAGAGTGTCCTTGCTCGGTTCATATGATTATATGCATCCACAAGTTCATTTTTCTACACAGAGCACTAAAATCTTGAAAGCCAGCTTCAAAGGGGTCCCTTGGCTCTTAATTTTAGGCATGGTCCTCCCTTCGGAAATCAATGAAAGACGCTCAAAATCTCTACAAGAAGAATCTGGGAGGGTCTCCATAGTCGACACTCCGTACATAACCTAGGGTGAATGTAATAGGGGGGTGGTAAACAACCACAGACATGACCAGTTTCAGTGGTAAGGAGTCTTCAATGTGAAAACTGTTTGATAGTCCCTCTTCTTCTACACTTACGATCTCCATTTGGTGTCGGCGAGGCCACTTAATATTTTATTTCTTGATGGGTGCGTTATTTAATGTTTCGTTCAATCATTTCAATTGCTTTAGAATGAATGATTTCACTCATGTCAGCAGGCAGCATTGTGTGTTATAGTCAACATTATTATCGATAGAGTTATCTAATCAGTTGTCAGTTCTCAGTGATGACAAAAATCGCTACTGTTCAAGACTTTTTTTTTTTTAATCTGTTCACTGCTATAAAATTATTTTTACTTTACTTTTACTTTTACTCATTTAGTTAGCTTCTTAAGAGCTAAGATGAGTTTTTCCTGCTCCAGCCAGCAATTAGGTGAGAGTAGATCTACTTAAGAACAGACAGGATTTCCGAATACCGCGTTGGTGATGTCAATTTCGTGCGAGGAAGGAACAAT